>Ga0185299_10000886_pt1 | contig 69390 bp, 64 predicted proteins | sample PaiPotPPA55metaG_FD_128002 | JGI IMG/M metagenome (GOLD analysis project Ga0185299, IMG submission 128002) | Iron sulfur acid spring bacterial and archeal communities from Banff, Canada, to study Microbial Dark Matter (Phase II) - Paint Pots PPA... ... | reverse complement strand
CTTGTTCGCGTCCCAGCGAATCATTTGGCCATCATAGCCGCCCGACACTACCCGCAATAGGGCAGCAAAATGGCGTGAATTGCGCGCAATTCAATAAATCCCGATCAGCCCCGCGCGCCCAATCGGGTGCTCAACCACGCATACTGAGCAGTGCATGGGACCTGACGCGTGCGATGTGTTTGAATTGCGCGCAATTCGCAAAAAAATCCCGCATCTTCCGGGTCACGGGACAACGGCGCCCAAGTGCGAATTGTAGACGCCGCGTGATAGTGCGACGGTTTTGAATTGCGTGCAATTGAACGAAAAACCCCCGCATACCTTTCGGCACACGGGGCAATTGGCATGTTGCCCAGGTTATGCCGTACATCGTGCCTGTGATGAAAAGTGAATTGCGCGCAATTCAAAAACCCACAGTTGCACGTTACACAAGGCAAGGGGCTAAGCGCGCACGGTGTACGGTACATCGGGCAGGTGATGAATTTTGAATTGCGCGCAATTCAAAAACCCCGTACAGGCTGCCTTGCCTGTACGGGGTTCGCATAGACTAGGCCACAGCAGCCAAGCCGTTGTCGGCATGTTCCGGGGTGGCCACGCCACGGGACAGAATCACCAGCGCTTCCTCCCGACCTTAAAGGCGATGCATATAAATCCCGTTCGGTTTTGTGTGCGTTCCTTCTGCCCGATTCTGAACCGACCTAACCGGCTGACCGAATTATGTGCGTTTGTGGTGGCCGCTTAGGAGACAGGTATATGTGGCCGTGAGCAACAAAAGAGAATTACTTGTGAGTCCGCGATCGCGAGAACCGTCGTCGCTTTGGAATAAGCGCTGGCGTGTCCTTGGCGCGGGTCACTCGTCTTGGCGGAGCGGCCTATCGAAGCAAGGAACAGTTTCTCCTCTTTCCAGAACTTCCAACGGCGGCGGACCACCAGCAGGATGTTCCTTGACCAGAAAGCTGCGCCCGTCGTCTAGGAAATAAACATAACCTGCGGGGTCCGTTGCGCCGATCGGATGCAAGAAAATCATCCAGCCATTGGAATGACGCTCGATCAGAATATCGGGCTTGCTGGTGTCGTTAATGTCTTCACCGCCAAGCACAACGCGGACTCCATCGACCTCTTGAACCAGCACGGGAACAACAGGTGGTCCGAAATCTTCTTGATCCGGGTGCAATTTGGCGTTGTACGTGGGCACCGTTAGCTTCAGCTTATTCATTGGTCGCCTCGCTTTCTTGCCGATCCGCGATAGATACATTTCTCGTTCGGTTTAATTAGCTTGTGCTACTGCCGAGCAACCTTCTCAATTTGACGAGCTAGGCCCCCTGCTAAACCAAGCCTACCCATTTCAAGATCCCAATTCCGAACGGCATTTCTCCAAACACAAGCCAAACCAACAACCTCCAAAGTAGAGAAACCCATGTCCAGCCAACTAGAAATCCGGGCACGCGTCACAGCACAGATCATCGAAGCATTGAAAGCCGGAACTCCTCCTTGGCGGCGGCCGTGGCGTGAATCAGCCGACATGGGCTTTCCTGCCAATGCCCTCACCAAGAAGGCTTACCGGGGCGTCAATGTCCTGCTTCTCCAGGCTCAGGGCTTTGGATCGAGGTTTTGGGCGACTTACCAGCAATGGCAAAACATCGGCGGGCAAGTTCAGAAAGGCGAACGGGCAACCAAGATCGTTTTCTACAAGCCTTTCTCCAAAACAGTCCTGGACAATGATGGCAACGAAGAAAAGGAAGAGTTCTTTGTCCTTCGGGAATATTCCGTCTTCAACGCCGAGCAGTGCAATCGTCCAACTATCCACCTACCAACCAAAACCAGCCCAACCTTTATCGATTTTGAGCCAGCCGAAAAAGCCATCGAAGCAACCGGGGCTGACATCCGCTTCGGAGGCAACCGAGCCGTTTATAAGATCGAGCCAGATTACATCCAACTCCCTCCCAAGCAGAGTTTTATTTCCGAACGGGAGTATTACGGCACAGCAACGCATGAAATCGGTCACTGGTCCGGGCACGAGAGCCGCCTGAATCGCCTGGGAAAGAATGATCGCTTTGGGAGTGCTGCTTACGCCTTCGAGGAGCTGGTCGCTGAGATCGCTGGCTGCTTTATGTGCACCGAGCTCAATTTACCCCAATCTGAAGATCTCACCAATCAAAACGCTTACCTGGCGAATTGGCTAAAAGTTTTGCAAAAGGACCACGGAGCCATTATGCGTGCGGCTTCCCAGGCATCAAAAGCGGTGGATTTCATCCTGGCGTTTAGTCGTGAAGCTGAGGTCGAACCTGTGCCTGCGGGAGTCCAAGCATGATCCTCTTTTACAAAGAAAAGAATGGCGATTTCTTGGCAGTCGAAACGGATACAAATGCTTACTACCTGAAAAACTTCGCCCAGGATCATTTCGAAGGCAGGGCCACAGCTATCGCGGGGCAGGTCGGTTCAGTCTGCACCACAGGGATCAGCCGAGCTTTTCTTCACCTATGCAAGCGGGTAGCCAGAGCAAAGGTGCCGACAAAATGGCACCGTGCAATTGGCTACTAAGCCAGAAAGACAACCATGCTCAGCCGCAAACAAAAGAAGGCTTACGTCAAAGAAGAAGGCGCTCGGTGCCCCTACTGCAAAAGCCAGGAATTAGAGGCAGGCAAAGGAGAGTTCGATATGGGTGTCGCTTGGCTCGTCGTCACCTGCACCGCCTGCCATAAGGAATGGCACGAGGTCTTCCACCTAAAGACCATCCATCCTCTTGATGAGCAGGGCCGCCCAATATTCGATGAGGATGACTAACTCATTCCGCTGGTACCCGAACGGCATAGTAAGGAAAACCGGTATGCGATCCACCGAAATCCACGAAGTAGCCCCCACCTCGCTCAACCATTTAATCGGTCAACGTAGCGTGGTCGATCAGGTCCAAGTTGCCATGGACGCGGCCTGGATGGATGGCAAGAAGTTCGATCATGCACTTTTGGTAGGGCCGCCGGGCGTAGGTAAGAGCGCCCTAGCAAAAGTCATCGCCCTGGAAATGGCCGGTGCTTTCCATGAGGTCCTGGGCCAGTCGATTACGGCTCAGGCTGATCTCAATGCGCTTCTTTTGGATGCCAAGGAAAAGGACGTCGTTCATATCGACGAGTGCCACGAGCTAGGCAAGGAATACCAGACCGCACTTTATCTTGCCATCGACCAGCGCAAGCTCTTTTTGCAAGGTGTGAAGGCCGGCCGTGGTCCGCAAAGTATCCCAATTGCTGACTTCACGCTGCTCATATCCACCACAGACGAATACGCCCTACTGCAGCCGTTGCGCGACCGGATGAAACTGCTCCTGCGCTTTGAGTTTTATTCGGCGGAGGATCTAAAGGAACTGCTACGCCATCGAAGTCGCGCTTTGGGTTGGGAAATAGACGCGGAAGCCTTGCCTTTAATTGCCCAACGAGCCCGGGGCATTCCTCGGTTGGCTCTGCGGTTGCTCCAATCTTGTCATCGAGTTTGCCGGGCTCAGGGTCAATCCACTATAAGCTTGGATCACCTGACACGAGCTTGCGCCTTGGAGCAAATTGATTCCTTGGGTCTTGGTCCAATAGAACGCCGCTACCTGGAACTCTTGAGCGAAGGAGCCAGCCGCTTGAATGTCCTGGCTTCCACTTTAGGACTACCCGCAAGGACCGTCAGCCAAGTCACCGAGCCGTTTTTAATCCGAGCTGGCTTGATAATCAAGGACGATGCGGGCAGAAGGCAATTGACCGGCAAAGGGAGGGAACACCTGTCTGATTCCTGTCCAGATTCTGTTTAGTTTGTGTCCAATTTGCGCCTAGTTTCTGTCTGAAAGCCGTCCAGTTTGTGTCTACATTCAAACCGAACGGGAATGAAAAGTAGGTGAAGCTGGGTGTCTACTTTGTGTCTGATTTGCGTCCAAAAGGTGTCCAATGTCTGTTGAGATTCAGACGAAAAAAGCCGTCACCATTGCTGAGATGGCCCGGACGCTGGGGCTCTCCAGGGCTCGGTTCTATCAACTCAAGGGCAAAGCGTTCCCTTTGCCTCTTTATCACCCGAAAACTAATCGCCCCTATTACCCCGAAGAGCTTCAGCGTGTCTGCCTGGAAGTGCGCCGGAAAAACTGCGGTATAGATGGCAAGCCGATTCTCTTTTACGCCAAAGGATCTGCTCCACTCGTTCGCAGACCAAGAAAACACGATGAACCAAGCGACCTAATCCAGGGACTCAAAGCCCTCGGTCTGAATCCCGTTACGAGCAAAAATGTGCATGCCGCCTTGAAGGAACTCTTCCCCAAGGGCACCGCGAGCATGGATCAGGGGGAAGTCTTACGAGCCGTCTTCGTCCATTTGAAGCGCCAGAATTCAACCGATAATGTCGGGTGATAATTGCCCTTATCAGCCCAGTTAGCTAGGAGAAGTGTCCAAATGGTGTCTAATTTGTGTCCAGAAGAACGCCACAATTGGGGTGATAAGGTTTTCGGGGGTATCGAGGTTGGGCATGAGGAGGAGGCACAATTCATTAGATTCCTGGGCGCTCACGATTTCACTCCCCACACCCGCCGAGCCTTCATTCAGGATGTAAGAAAATTTGCTCAGTGGTTCACATCGGTCAACAGAGAGCCGTTTGTGATCAGCCGGGTAACCACAAGAGACATCACCGATTTTCGGAATTGGTTAAGGCGTGAACAAGGACAAGCCGTGGCGACTGTGAATCGGTGCTTGGTAACACTCAGGCGATTCTTTGGCTGGCTTGTTGAGCAAGGTCTACTTGGATTGAATCCAGCCAAATCGGTGAATGAGTTGCGAAGGCAAAGCTTGGCTCCAAAAGGATTGGACAGAAGCCAAGTAAGGTGCCTTTTGAGAGCAATCGAGCTTCGCCAAGACGTTAGAGCGGGAGCTGTCTTCTCTCTTTTCCTCTACACCGGTTGTAGAGTTGGCGATTTAGTCCAACTTGAGCTGACCGATTTGATGCTGAATGATCGTAGTGGGCTGGTGGTGTTTCGGCATGGCAAAGGGAACAAGCAACGCTCCGTGCCCTTGGCTCTACCCGCTCGAAAAGCGTTGACTCTATACCTAGGAAACCGCCCTCCAGTTCAAACCAGCAAAGTGTTTATCGGCGAGCGTGGAGCGTTGACTGATCGTGGCGTGAGAGGGTTGTGCGACAAATACAGCGCCATCACTGGCATTAAGCTTCACCCTCATTTGCTCAGGCACACGATGGCGCACCAGTTTCTGGCCGACAACGGCAATGATCTCGTCGGCCTGGCTCAGATTTTGGGTCACGAGAATCTGAACACGACGGCACGATATACCAAACGGTCACAAGAGAAGTTGGCCGAGGCGGCTGAGCGCCTCGCTTATTGAAGGAAGTGGGAATGGGCTCGTATCCCATTCATATCTTGAGACTTGAAAAGACCGACAGGATTGTGTTTCCTGAAGGAAAGGTGGAAATTGGCCACTGCGACTTTTGGGATCAGTACGTGTCGTCAATAGTGGCCAGGCATTATCACATCCCACTAAAGACGTTGATGGACCTTCCTTACTGCCAGCGTCGGGCCAGAGTTTGCTCCGACAAGATCCTATACGGAGAAACTTGGGGCAAGGCGTTGCTGGCGAAGATCCGCAAGGCCGTGGAACAGCCCGAGTTGGTTTTTGCTTTCGATGAGCACGAGAAACGGCTGGCCTATGATGTCCGGCGATTAGAGAGGATGAGAAGTCAGTATCGGTGATCGGCCAACTCAATCACCAAGCACAACAACACATTCGCATTTGGACTGACGGCTCCAAGACAAGCAGCGAGCGGGTCCAAATGATGCAGTTACTTCTCTTCATGTTCTTTGGCTGGATGGAACGTTACACTACACTTAATATCTTGAACACGGGCGAGATCCTTCTCCGAAATCTTGAGGCGTCGTTGGTAGGTCAGGGCGGGCGACCTGAATTGGTGGAAAGCGTTGTGAGGTAAATGTGAAATCGTCGCTTCTGTCATTCCATTCTTATCAAATGGATTTGAATCGCTTTTCAGATCACAATAACGCATGCCATTTGCATACCTAGTCGAACGTACTGAACCAAGCCAAAACACGCCTTGGCTGTAGATATAGCCGCCCCTGCCCTGCAAATCCTTGTCCCCCAGAATGTCCTCTGTCTTCGCCGGGTCAAATTCGTCTTCTTCGATCCTCTTTCCGTCTTTGTCAAGCAATGAAACACCAACGGTCACCTTTCCAGAAAGAGCAGAGAGACTCTTGTAGGGGTTGCTGTCCAACAAATACACATTCCACCGAAAACGCTGTCCCTTTCCGTCTGTAAGGATAGAAAGTACCCATCCTTTTGGATGCCTTTTGATTTTCTCCTCGTTAAAACTAAGCCTTTCAAAGGCATAACCTTCATTAGAATTAGAATAGGTGGGTAAGTCGGTCGCAATGAGGAGTTGTGAACGATTCTCCAGGCAAACCTTGTCAGCAAGTTCAACGAAGCCCTTGACGAAGGTTGTGTATTTCTCCTCGTCCGATCTTACAGTGATGTCCATGGTCAAGATGGATGTATCCTCGTCAAAATCACGAGCTGATGGTTTTCTTGCCTCCGCCACCAAGACTTTGGGAAGTTCTCCAAGAGCCTTGTTAATTAAGGCAGTAGCATTTTCTCGAGCTTCCTTTCGGGTAAGAGCCGTTGCAGCTATATCCTTGCCTTCCGCAGCTTTCAGAGTCACATTGGCCTCTTGGAGCTTTGCTAACACGCTTCGACGCTCAACTGTTGCGGCGATTTTCACGTGAAATAATCCTTTGCCATTTTGGTTGCCAATCTCCTCAAACTTTCGAATGAAGCCATCGCTGTAGGTCAGGACCTTATCGGAGATGACTTCGTCATTCTTTACAATCGTCTCTGCGTCTACGACCGCACCGACGACCTGTCGTACAGAATTCCGAAAAGCATCTTTTAGCGCTTCGTCCGGCGTGCTTCCAACTCCTTCAGCGATCACTTCTACATCGCCTTCCACCTTTTGTACCGAGCTTGGTTGCTCTGTTTTCTTGGGTGATTTGCCAGCGGCCGAAGGTACAACTTTTTCCGTGGCACCAAGGTTTTCTTCAGAGGTTAGCAATGGATTCCGTTCATCCGAGTTTATGGACGCCGGACCACCCGGTTTTGCAAGCAGCTCCGAAGGGGGCTTCTTACCTGGCTCATTAGCTGCTTCTGCTAATTCCCGCTTGATTCTTGTGAGGACTGAGGATTGAAGGCTCTCCACTACCCCTATGTGTTCGGCCAGAAAACCTTTGGTTTTTCCACCCTTGAATTCCGCCACGGCCCACCAGCCGCCGAATCCTGTGGCCAGACAAATGAAAAAGAAGCAGGTGAGGGCAACCCGTCTTCGGTTCAGGCTGAAGAGGAGAAATAGAACGGCCAGTCCGGAAAAGGTAACAAGTGCGTAGAAGTTAAAAGCTTCCATAGGGCGCAAGAAGTCACCAACGAGGCCACCGATGATAGACAGCGCCAGGGCGGTTTCGGCAAGCCGTCGGAGTGTCCTAATCAGGCTTCTTCCCTTGGCCTGAGGTTCATCAGGCTCATCGTGGTGCGAGGGGGATGGTGCACTTCTTTGTGCCTGCGCCGGTGATGGCTGAATGACAGTATCGCCCGGCACTATGATCGCCTGGCCGCATTTTTTGCACTTCACCTTTCGACCAGCTAATTCGGGTTCCGCCTTAAGTTTTCTCCCACAGGTCGGGCAAGGAAAGGAGATCATAGCTAGTTTCTTTCTGACTCTAGCAGAGAAGCGATTTCAAGGATCATTTATTATCCCGAACCGCCTCGCCGTTCTTGTCACAAATTGTCCCGATGGCCATGTAAAAGACATCGCCCTTCTTTGACTTCCAGCGGCCCACCACAGGCATATCTTTGGTGATTCCTTCAACTTTAATCTTGGTGATTTGCAGCAACTCAGAGACGCTCTTGGCTGTTTCCTTTTCCCCATCCAGGACCACCACCGTCTTCTCTTCGACCTTCTCGGTATGAGCGACCTGGACCCCGTCCTTCTCGGCGACTACGCTTGCAAGGGCTTTCACTCGGCAGACTTTTTCCGCCCGCAATCGCTCTTTCGCCGAACCATCATTTAGAGCTGTAGAAGCCACCGCCAAAATGACCTGATTGCCGTTCTTGAGCCGGATGACCTTCGCCCCCGTGACTTCCATAAGCAGTGGGTTGGCTGCCAAGTAAGCATCAAAGGATTCGTCGATTTCGATCTCCGCAAACTGATCCTTAGGGCTAGGATCAATAGCAAGGACCGAGGCGGTGATCAGCAGCAATCCTATCACAGTGATTTCCCCTTCTCCGACTTTGGCTCTGTTTTCCGGACCGCTTCCTTCAAACGTAGTAGCACTTTGTCGTGATGGATCTTTGTCTCTTTGATAAGGTCTCTTTTCTCTACGGTCAGGAGGAGAAGATCGGAGTCACACTCTTGGAGAAGTTTTGCAAGATTAGACTCGCTCTTTTCTTCGAGATCGGCAATGGCTATCAAAACCTGGCGCATGTTCTCTTCTGTTTCCAAAGGCAATTTGTCAAGCGCCTCCGATGCCGTCATTATTTCGTTTGTTAAACGATTCATGGTATCAATGTACTCCTGCTTGCGTGTGAGGAGTTCCGGGCTGAGCAAGATTCTTTCAGCTTTATTCTTGTCCTCCGCCGACTGCTTCAATGCTGGTTTATTATCGCTTTCCTCCAAACGAATACCGTCTTTCGGCACTCGCAGAGTGAGTGTGAAGAATTTGGCATCGCTGCTCTTTCCAACGATCTCCACGCCGGAAACGACCATTTGGATTTTCGGTTTGTCAGAAAGATGCTTCGCCAACGCTTGTAGGCCATACATCTTTGCCTTGTCTCTGTTTAGTTGGTTATTGGTTGCAGCATCGAAACAACTGACCGGCAACATTTCCACCGTAATTCGATACTCGTTCGAAGCAGAATGCAGCTTTGCTTTGACGTGGCGCAATCCGCCCAACTCAATGACTGTTTCTTCACGCTTTTGTCCAAAACTCGTGAAAGCACAAACTCCGGACATCGCAACGATTCCTGCGCCACAGACAATCGACCTCATTATCATCTCCAAAAGTGGGCAGACTCCAAATGTAAGAAACCTGGAGAGGTTCTCCCCCTCCAGGGTTGGCTATTGGGATTAGTCCTTAAGGAATTTCTTGGCGTCCTTGGAGGTGGCTTTTCTGTCTTCAATGCCTTTATCAGTTTTTGACTTTGGGTCGCCCTTTATGGCATCAGTTTTTGTGCTGTCAGTTTCCTTTTCATCAGAGTCTAGGTCCTTTCGGACCTTTTTGGTTGCTTCCGACGTTTTCGCATCCCAACCGTAAACGATCGTTAGTGTCTCGTCTTTCCCGTTTACCTCCGTGTGCAAGATTTGAATTCCCCGGACCATGCCTTCGGCAATTGACTCCATTTTGCTATTGCTCTTTTCGACCGCTTTACCTGACTGCTTTTCAACCTTGGCATCCCGGTCCTTCGATCCTTCCAGGAGCAGAATGGTTTCACCTTCTTCGCTCATATATGGGCTCACTTTCGATTTCAAGAACTCGACAAGCTCGCTTTTGGCAGCAAGCTTTACTTTTTGGCGGGCAATCTCCATGCCCTTCGCCTTTCCCAAAACCGTGCTAATGCGGGACTGACCAACAATAATACAACTCTCAATGCGACCTTGCTTATTTTCCCTGATATTATGAACTCCTTGTCCCAGTTGAGCTATTTTGCTCATTTCCTTCTCGACCTTGGCGTCCTCTGCATCGTCGGCTTGAGCGGTTTGCACAAATGTGAAGGTCAAGATGGCTGCGAACACAACTACAAACTGTTTCATTGTCTCTCCTTGGAATCATGGAATGAAGCGCCAGGGGTTAACGTGGCCTTCGGTGAGTCGAACTTGAATCAATCTTTACTAAGGTGGTTTCTTGAGTCCCTGCTAACGTACTTACTCTGTTTGCCGTTCTTGCTTAACATGTGAGCCTTGGCTCAAGTTATCGCGCGCCTATTTGTAAGTTTTCAAGTGGATCAGGCACCAGCTGAGGCGAGGTTGCCGCCTCAAATCCCACGCCCAAGCTGCCGGTTAGACCATGAGCGCTTTCATCAATCAGGGTCTTGCTTCCTGCTGGCTCGTTGAAGTTGAAAAGCAATGCCGTATGCTCATCGCTCGCCAAGTCCCCATTAGGAGGATCAAAGTTTTCGCATCTATAGCGGGCCACAGTTGAAATCCGCAAAGTGTCCAGATATCCCATGAAGCTTCGGCGCGGGTTTTCACCGGGGGGACGAGGGATCGCTCCAATAAAGATTTGGCCGTCGCCGTTGCCGATCTTGCCGGACGCGGCCTTCGAGGCGATGAGTTTTCCATCCAAATAGAAACGGGCTTCCATGCCGTCGTAGACATAAGCAACATGATGCCAGGCATTCTCCTTCAATCGTATCGGGACCGTGATATTGCAAGTCGGGTAGATCATCGCGCCGACACTTCCATCCGGTCCAACGCCGAAATACTTGTCTTCCTCCCCATTGGTCCACTCGTCGAAAACCGTGCCTGGATAAGAGTAAAGATCCGTGAAAAGAACCCGGGCTTCGAAAGTACACTCGCTTTCAAGGATCGTTCCGCCATCGATCCTGATGGTGTCGGTTGGCCTGCTGAATAGCATGCAGCCGGTCGGCCCCGAAAGGTTAACGGCCTCTTTCTGTACCATCAACTTGTGGATGCCGAGCCCAGCTAGAATGGCAAAGAGACCAAACAGCCCTGCCAAGACTAGGCGTCGTTGCCATGGAGAGTTCCAAGGCAGTTGCCTCTTTCCGCCACTAAAGGAAACCAAAGCCCCTGCGACCTCCGCTGCTGTTTGAAAGCGTTCGGAGGTTTGTTTGGCGAGCATGCGGTCGAGGACAGCCACCAGTTCCTTCGGCACGTCTTTGCGAATGATCCCCAACGGTTGCGGCTTGCGTTCCAAATGCCCAACTACCTTTTGCGTTCTTCCCACGCTGCTAAAAGGAGCTTGCCCAGCCAGAAGGAAATACAGCGTGCAGCCCAGGCTATAAATGTCGGCACGGGCATCAATGGAATGAGCGTCCCGAATTTGCTCCGGAGAAGCATAGTCCGGTGTGCCCATCCCTTCCCCGAAGTCCGTGAGGGAATCACTAGCCATGGGCGTCTCAGTTGATTGTCAGGAGCCCTCCTGATCTATCTCATCGAGGAACGTCGCCAGTCCAAAGTCCAAGATCTTGATCGTACCGTCAGGCGTTAGCATCAAGTTTTGGGGCTTGATGTCTCGGTGAACCATGCCCCGCTCGTGGGCGTGCTGTAGGCCAATGGCGGCCTGGCGTATGTAATCGCATGCCTCAGCGACAGGCAACCGTCCCTTCTCTTTAACCAGCTTGGCAAGGTCGTATCCCTCAACAAATTCCAGCACCAAAAAATGCGTGTCCCCGGCGTGTTCGGCGTCATGGGCGGCGGCAATATTTGCATGAGCCAGCTTAGCAACAGCTTCGAGCTCACGGCGAAACCGGGCTATAGCGTCCGCACGAGCGATTAGTTTGTGATTGATGACCTTCAAGGCCACCACTCGTTTCATCAAGCGATGTTCCGCCTTATAGACGGTCCCCATCCCGCCCGAACCGATTTTGGCAAGAATGCGATACCGAGGATGGATCGCTAAGGCAGGCGGCAAATTAGCTAGATAGGGGAGAGTATCTTGGGCGTCGAAGTCCTCCCCATGAGCGATCGATTCACGGAGCAGCGTTACCAGCTTGTCAGGAAGCAGGGACTTTAAGACGGCGAGGCAGGAAGGGCACCGGGCGATGTGCCCCTGGATGCGAGTCAATTGCTCTTCATCCACCAATCCCGATGAAAAGGCAGCTAGTTCGTCGGCAGAAGGATGTTGCAACTGATCCTGCACAATATCTCCTGAGCGCACGCTGAGCCTGGCGAGTCGGCCTGACGCCGCCTCATCGCTTGTCCCTATACCTCTTAAGTGCTTGAGAATTGAAAGTCTGACACGACAAAGTGAAAATTAGTCGAGAAGGTCCTCGGCTTCCAGGCGCAAGCGCTTGAGGATACGCGACTTGGCGGCATAAACAGAATCTAAAGAAATTTCCAGTTCTTCGGCTGCTTGTTCGGGATCACAGCCCTGAATCACTACCCGTCGAAAGGCTAACCAGGTCATCGGCTGGAAATCTGGCTCGATCTTTTCCAGGAATTTGCGAGCGATGTAACGGTCGTGGTCGTGGTCCCACGTTTGAACTAGAGGGCCCGCCTCTTTATCAAGAGCTTCCGCAAGACGAGCTAGAAGATCGCAATTGGTACTTGCCACACTACGAACTTTCTCCGAGCGGCGAAAGAGACGCAAACGGTTGGCCAAGGTAGTTCGCAGCCAATTGCGGAAGGCACCTGGGCGCTGGTTGTGCTGAAAATCCTGAACCTGACCGATGACAACGGCCAACGTTTCTTGAACCAGGTCCTCGGCGTCGGCATGCTGGACCGACTGCCGCCTCAGCCAGCCGTACAAATAAGGTTTGTACAGGGCCATGAAGCGGCCCCAAGCGTCGGCCTCATCTCCAACGCGGAGTTTGCACAAAAGACCCGTCGATGTATCCATCATGGCAGATTTCCAGTAGGTAGGAGGCGAAATCATACCAAATGGATAGACATAATAGCAAAGAGATTATTTCACACTTCATTACGGTTAGAGGCGTTCAAAAGCTAAAAAGGCCAATTAATGCAAGGTCATCGTGCCTCGAGAATTTGGGAGTTTCCCCACTTCGACTGTTTTGGGAGACTCACCTCAGGGTAATTTGAGCCGTCCCTGCCAGCCACATATTTGATGGTCTGACTCTGAATGTTGCTGAAAACAATTCGCAATGAACCGTTCCCTAACTCGCCATAACCCACACTCGACACGCCACTCCTTACCAATCAGTTCTTACAAATCATTGCTCACCGCCTAATCTCCGAACGGCATTGATCTCAGCAATCAACAAACCAAACCAACGGCGGCAAACATGCAAACCACTCAACGCATCGATTGGACCGACGTAGAAGCTGCCGCCAAACGCTTAGCGGGCAATTGGCAAAGGTTCAGTTCATTCGCTTGGATGCGCGGGTACAAACTTGAAGATGCCGATGAGTGGTTGGTCTGGTACACGTCTAATCGAGATTCCGGTTTGCTCGCCCAAAGCAATGAGCAAGCAATTAACCAAAGGCTCCAGCCCTTTTCCCAAGGTAATGATCCCGACCTGGTTTTCGAGCGACATAGCCATTGGGCAGTCGGCTATATGGATGGATTCTCAATTCGAATCCATCGCACAAACAATTCACTCAGTCCAGCCTTCCAGGAATTCTGTCTGATCCAAGAAGAATTGGAAAACTACCCGATCCTTGATGAAAGCGACTACAGCGACCGCGAATACGCCGCCACGCTTGAGAACTATCGAAACGAGCTGTGGCGAATCAAAGATGAATTACCTGAAGGCTGGGAAGGGGAGGTCTACGCTTGGTTTGATGACAACGGAAAAAGCCAATTCATTGAGAACCGTGATGATCAAGGCGGCTATGCGCCGGAGGAAGAGATCCTCAAAGCTCTGCAAGATGTGGGGCTACTGCCGAATGTGGTGGTGGAAAGTTGACCAAGGATTCAAACACCAGAAATGGAGACGGAATGAATGATCCCACTGAAGCAGGCCGCCGTCAAAGGTTGGCTGAAATGCAGGAGGAGCAGGGAAGCCGCAAAGCACTCGAATCAAGGTACGGGCAGGTTTGGGATACCGAGGAACTGAGCCGTGATTTTGCTGTTCTGGGCTTTTTGGCTCCTTACATTGTCGTCCGGCGCAAATCAGACGGCGTAAAGGGTTCCTTGGAGTTTCGTCATCAGCCGCGCTTCTATTACGGGTTTGTGAAAGAAGACGGATCGAGATAGGTGACGAGGAGCTAACTGAAATTGCCCTACGGTTCGTTCATTGGATCGAGGAAACCATGGTCACGAAGTTCTCGTTGGGCCAGACGCTTGCTTCGCCTGGTGCCTTGCAAGCGATTGAGGAAAGTGGTCAAGCACCTGGCGACTTCATAGCCCGACATGCCTCCGGAGATTGGGGCGATCTTTCCGAGGAAGATAAGCGGCTCAATGAAATCTCTTTGAATGTTGGGAGCAGGATTTTTTCGGTTTATCGGACTGCAAGCGGGGTGGAACTCTGGGTGATCACCGAGGGCACCGATGAGCAAGGCAACCGAACGGCGACAACGATCGTTTTGCCCGAGGAGTATTGAGTGGGGCATTGGAAGAACAATCGGAGCAAAGGGGAACCACGAGGACGAACGAAGATGGCGAACAGTTTAGGCAGCTATTTCCACGACCGAAGAGTAAGCAAAGGGCTCAGCCTTGGTCAATTGGCTGAGAAGCTTGGCTATCGAAACCTGAGCAAAGGAGCGCGTCGCATCACCAGGTTCGAGCTAGAAGGGGTTATTAATGAGCTTCTGATGGTGAAGCTGGCTGAGGCGCTGGACATCGACCTGCCCATCGTCGAGGAACTAATCCAAAAAGATCGGGAGGAGTATCTCAAGAAATGGGAGGAGTGGGTTAACGAGCCGGTGCCAATGCAAATGATTGTGCGGTACATGGCGGCTGTCTATGGCGCTAAGCCGATGCCCGAGGAGGTAAAGACGCCCGAGGAGGCTGAACGCTATGCCTGTGGATTTGCCAAGGAGCATCGGTCCAAGGTGTGCTTGGCTCTATCACGGCGTCACTCGGTTTGGATCGATGAACGGGGAGAAGTCACGGGGAGAACAGAGGCGGCACCGGGCGACGATAATGTGCCTTACATGAAAATAGGCAGGCATAAGTTTTGGATGAACTTTGGATGGTGACCCAGGCACGCCCATAACGAATAAAAGGCTTTCTTTGTCAAACCAGGAACCAGCGGGCTCCGACCTTGGTCTAAAACATGAAGGACAAGGTACCCGTTTAGTGACGGGCAGCACTTCACTTTTTTATTTCCCTCATTTGGCTCTTGGTTCAAATAAGCCGATCTTCGCCTGCAGGAGTTCAACCTTGGTCCATCCATCGCTGGCTGCGCCTTCCTTTCCATACTTGAGCCGCGTATTCGGGGTTTTTCAATTCTTTCCTTAACCGCGAGGGAATGGAAAGACTTGCCTTCAAGGAATTTGGTTTCCTGGGCTTTCTTCAGCAGCGCCTTCACATCGGCCCACAGCTTGCGGCAGGTTTCCTGCTCGGGTTCGGGGAGTTTGGCGAGCGGCTGCGGATCGCGGATGCCGGCGAGGTCGGGGTCGGTCTGCCAGTGCTGGAGCGCCTTCACCGCGGCGGCCCGGTCGTCCGCCTTACCTTGGTCGGCTAACTTGGCCCAAGCCTCCAGGTCCGCCCGCAGCCAGGCGCGGGCTTGGTTCCGCAGGCGGACGCGGTCCTTGGTATCGAGCTTGTCGGCGTCTCTCCCCTGACCGCAGCCAGCCAGGGCAGCGGCACAGGCGGCGCTGTAACGGAATCCTTTCTTTACGTCCTTGGCAAACATTGGGTCTTCGGTGAACGCACTATTGAAGAATCGGACCGCTGTACCATAGTCATTCTTGTACTGCATACTTAAAGACGCCATTGCTAGTTGATCTTCAGCATTTTTGGGCTCTTGATCGCCTTTCAGGATTGCCACAAGCTTGTCATCAAGCTCCATCAATTCTTGGCACTGCTTGATCCAGGAATCGGAGGGATAAGCCCAGCCAGGGGTTTGCTGTCCGAGCCGGTTACCGCGCTTGAAGTAACCAAGTGCTTCGTGAAACTTGGCCTCATCGCGCAAGACCGCACCAAGATTGCAGGAAGCCTCGGCATAGTCCGGCTTGATGTCGATGACCTTGCGGTAGGCGGCCTCGGCCTCATCCAGCTTCTTCTCGTTATAAAGGGCATTTCCAAGGTTGTAGTAAGCCATGGCATAGTCCGGCTTGAGGTCGATGGCCTTGCGGCAGGCGGCCACGGCCTCATCCAGCTTTTTCTGGTCCTGAAGGGCAATCCCCAGGTTACTGTAAGCCTCATGGTAGTCTGGCTTGAGGTCGATGGCCTTGCGGTAGGCGGCCACGGCTTCATCCAGCTTCCTCTGGTCATGAAGGGAATTTCCCAGGTTGCTGTAAGCTATTGCAGAGTCGGGCTTGAGGCCGATGGCCTTGCGGCAGGCGGATTCGGATTCATCCAACTTCTTCTGGTCACGAAGAGCGGCTCCCAGGTTGGCGTAAGCCTCGGCATAGTCCGGCTTGAGGTCAATGGCTTTGCGGTAGGCGTCCACGGCTTCATCTAGCTTTTTCTGGTGATAAAGGGCATTACCCAAGTTCATGTAAGCCTCATGATAGTCCGGCCTGAAGTCGATGGCTTTGTGATAGGCGGCCAGGGCGTCGTCCAGCTTTTTCAAGTCAGCAAAGCAAAGCCCTAGGGCCATGTAGGCCTCAGCATAGTCCAGCTTTTGGTCAATGGCCTTGCGGTAGGCGACCACGGCCTCATCCAGCTTCTTCTCATCATGGAGGGCTATCCCCAGGCCGTAGTAAGCCTCAGCGTAGTTCGGCTTGTGGTCAATGGCTCTGCCGTAGGCGGCCACGGCCTCATCCAGTTTCTTCTCGTCACTAAGGGCAATCCCCAGGTCGTAGTAGGCCTCAGCATAGTCCGGGTTGAGGTCAATAGCCTTGCGGTAGGCGACCACGGCCTCATCCAGCTTCTTCTGGTCATAAAGGGCACTCCCTATGCCAAGGTAAGCTTCGGCATAGTCCGGGTTGAGGTCGATAGCCTTTCGATAAGCGGACGCGGCTTCATCCAGCTTCTTCTGGCCTTGAAGGGCAGTCCCCATACCAAAGTAAGCCCCGGCAAGGTCCGGCTTGAGGTCGATGGCATTGCGGTGGGCGGCCACCGCCTCGTCCAGCTTCTTCTGCAAACGAAAGGCAATTCCCAGGTTGTCGTAAGCCTCGGCAAAGTCAGGTTTCAGGTCGATGGCCTTGCGGCAGGCGGCCACGGCCTCGTCCAGCTTCCTCTGGTGATAAAGGGCATTACCCAGGTTGTTGTAAACGGCCGCGGTTTCTGGACGGATCGCCAAGGCTACGCGATAATAACCTGCTGCTTCTTTTGGATCTGCGTAATGTAATACGTTAGCAAGATTGAAATTCAACCAGAAGTCGGTTGGATACTGTCGCTGAGCTGCGGTCAACAAACTTGCCGCGTCTCCCTTATTCCATTCCAAAGCCAATCCCAATGCCGTCAATAATTGAGGAGACTGCTTCGCCAAATCGACCGTCTTGGCCAGTTGTTCCAAGGCTATCTTATTCTGCAAAACATTTGGCTGGCGGAATTGATCGCGCCAGTCATCGGGGTCGGCAAGGCGGGCCACCTCCAGCAACCAGGCTCGACGCGATTGATCCTTCGTCGCATGAGCCCAGTCATCAAGGGCGGCCACCAGTTGGGGCGCAATGGAAGAATCTTGGATACGGGCTGCCACGGTCGCCCCCGCTTCCTCTTCCCGGGCAAAGCTCGACTTGGCGAACTCTTCGGCGTATGCCCGATCCGCAGCTTTATAATCAAATTGTCCGTTTACCCAGGTCGCTTTTTGCAGTCGGATTTCATCCAGGCGGCTCACCAGCTCCAGATCGCGGCGCGCTTGATTCACCTGGTGCCTTAAGTCTGCTGGACCGTTCGCTCCCAATCGTCGGTCGGCCTGGTCAAGCACTTCCCGGGCCTGCGGCCAGCGTTCCTGGCGACGCAGTTCGGCCATTCGTTCGAGAGCGCTTGCCACGTCATTGCGTTGCTCATCGCGTTGGCGTTGCCACCAGACGCCGCCCATCCCCAAGCCGAGGAGAGTCAATAAAAAGGTGACCGTTGCTCCGACCACCAAAGGTCGATGACGCCGCATCCACCGACCCCAGCTGATCGACCATGGCTCTCGGTAAGCCGAGACGGGTTCATCCGCCAGCCATAGTTCCAGGTCCTTGCCCATGAGATCGGCCGATTCATACCGGTCCGCGCGGTCTCGCTTCATTGCCTTCAAACAGATGGCCTGCAAAGCCTTGGCGATGTCGGCTTTTAGCGAGCGCGGGAACTCCGCACGCCGGGCTTTGAGCAAGGCTTCGAATTGGTTCCGGTCGTGAAACGGCGGCACGCCGGTCAGCAGCTCGTAAAGGGTCGCCCCCAGACTGTAAATATCGCTGGCCGGCCCGACCACGTCCCAGCGGCCATCGGCTTGCTCGGGGCTCATGTAGGCGGGGGTTCCCTTAATGGTGCCGATATTCGTCGCGCCGGGCGCTTCCCCGTCTTTCGGCGTCGACAACAGGGTGTCCTCGCCACTCGTGCGTACGCTATCGGTGCGGGCGAAGGAACGGGCTAGACCCCAGTCGACGACGAGGGTCTCGCCGTACTTGCCGAGCATGATGTTGCCGGGTTTCAAGTCGCGGTGGATGATGCCGCGGTTGTGGGCGAAGGCCAGGGTATTGCACACGGCAATGAAGCGGTTCAACAATTGCCGGAGAGCCACGGCCCGTTCGCCCGGATCGCGCGCCGCCTTATCGGCCTCGTGGAACTGGTGGATGGCATCCTTGAGCGATTCGCCCTCGATGAAACGCATGGCGTACGAGGGGTTGCCGTCCGGCCCCTGGACCAGGCCGTAAATGGGCACGACGCCGGGATGTTCCAGCTTGCCGGTGATCTCCGCCTCGCGGAGAAAATCGCGCTGACAGACCGGGTTGTCCGCATGTTGTTCCTGGATGCGCTTGAGCGCCACCTCGCGATTTAGTTCCACGTCATAGGCCTTGAACACCTCGCCTATGCCGCCCTTGCGGTGAGGCCTTGGCTGCGTGTAGCGCGATGCGCCCTGCGTTTCCGCTGAGGCCGGGGAGGCGCTTTGACTTGTAGTCGGCGGCAAAGTCGAGAAGGACGATTTTGCTTCATCAACAGTTGAGCCAAGCCGTGGACCTGTTTTGCATTCGTTTTCGATGGCCCTTGCGATTTCAACCAGTAAATCAGCGTCGAGTGAAAAGCGATCCTGGTACTCTTCTAGCACGATGGCTTCGTGGGCCTTGACGCGGAGTTCCAGTTCCACCTTCAACAATTGCCTGAGCAAAGCGGCCCGCTCGGCTTCCGGAACTTTGGGCAGGCGATCCTCGATATGCGGGCGCTCACCCTTTCGCCATGCGTCTTCGAACTGGTCACAGAGCTCATCGATGCGTTGCAGGGCCGACAGGTCTGCGGTGTTTTCTTGGGGCTGAGACTTGTTCATAGCGCGGCCTCCTTTTCCCAGGCATTACATATCCTGTCGAACTTCCGCTTGATTTGTGCCTTGGTGCCATCGAAGTAAGTTGATGTATCTTACAGCGATCCACTTCTGTGCACCGACTTGATGAATCATGTCCGTCGGTTGAATCTCACGTGACGCTGCCATCTCGCGGAGCCGGTGGAAAGTAACGGGACCCAGTCTATGCCTGTTGTCATCCGTGTATTCCCAGGAAGTCATGGATCTTGCGAGCTTCCCGACGGCAAGGGCTTCGTGTATTTGACCCAACATTGTTAAGCTCTTCGCCTTGATCATGAGATCTTCGACTTTTAGGTCGTCGGGTCTCGCCACAGCAGCTCTATCGAGGTACGTTTCAAATGGGTCGTAACCGGAGGCTAACCAAAGTGCATCCCGCAGCGCTCGAAAGTCAGCGAAACGATCTTCAGGATTCTTTGCCAGGCATGTTTGAACGACCCCTCTCAATTCCTTCCAAACATGAACGACAAGGACAGGCGGGGCTTTGGTTTGATGGGCACGCTTATAGGTGGGCCAATTGCGGCAGTCAAAGGGTAGCTCTCCTGTGATTAGCTGAAATAACATAACGCCGAAGGAGTATATATCCGCGCGCACGTCCACTCGCTTGATATCGTCAAACTGCTCTGGCGCCATATACGCGGGTGTCCCCGCGCCTACCCCGGTCCTCGTCACAATGAGTTTCAAGCCTTGGCAATTGGGTGAGACTAATGCCGTCTCTTTGCCAGCGAACGGTCCGTAGGATTCGCTATTTAGATCTCCTGTTGTCAGGGAATCATCCAATCCTGTTGCGGCATCAAGCGCCTTTGCCAAACCAAAATCTGTTATCTTCAACACATTGCCCGAGTCGCCAAGGCCAACAAGGCAGTTACTTGGCTTAATATCACGATGTGCTGTGATACCTTTACTGCTGGCATGGATCATCCCATCACAAAACTGGATTGCGAAGTCCCGGATTTGCTTCAACCTGTCATAGTAGGAATTACTGCGCTTTCCCTCGCTATAAACCTGTAGACGAGGAAGCCAACTTTGCAGATCCCCTCCTTTTATGTACTCGAGAAACAGAATGGGCTTGCCTTCTATGATCTTCACGAACTTTGCACGCACAATATTTGGGTGTGCGTCAAGACGAGTCCAAGTAAGTGCCTCCTGTCGGAAGCGATCGCCAATCTCCGATTGGGCCAGTACATTCTCACGATAAGTTTTCGCAGCGAAATATTCGTGCGACTCTTCGTCATGCACTATATAGACGATACCCATGCCACCTTTGAGAATACGTTGGATCGTCCAGCGGTCCTCTATGCGATCGCCGACCAGCCAAGATCGCCTCGATGGTCGTACCTGCCCCCTGCCAGGGTGTTGGTCTACTTCATCACTCCTGCGGAGGGACGGGCGGCTAGAGCTGTTGGGCAAAGGCGAGTTAGTGATGGAAAGACATTTGTTTACTACTGACAGGATTACATCGGCATACGCCTGAAAGCGTTCCAGGTACACTTCCAGCGCGATGGTTTCGTGGGCCTTGTAGCGGAGTTCCAATTCCACCTTCAACAACTGCGGTAACAAGGCGGCCCGCTCGGCTTCTGGGACATTGGCCAGGTAGTCCTCGATGCGCGGGTGCTCAGCCTTTTGCCAGGCTTCCTCGAAATGGTCACAAAACGCATCGATGCGTTGCAAGGCCGACAGCGCGCCCGTGTTTTCTTGGGGCAAGGACTCCTTCATGGACCGGTCTCCTGTTCCCAGGCACTACGTATCCGGTCCAGCTTTCGCTCTACCGTGGCCCGCGACACCCGTAGCTTGGCGGCTATCTCCTTGTTAGTGAAACCTTCTAACTTCCACAGCGCGATCAGACGCAAGGTCCGGTCGGTCAAGTGTTTCAAGAGGCGACGGACATCTTCCGCGCATTGCGCAAGGTCATCGGGCGTCGGGTCGGAACCAAGCACCTGCTCCCATCCTCCGCCGTCCGTCTCTGAGCCCGGTGGTCCGACCAGGGCTGACTCGCCGCGTACCGCTCCTTTGCCGGACCTGATTCGGTGGTTGCGCTGCCAGAGATCAATAGCTTTCCGCTTGGTGATAAGCACGAGCAGCGGCCAAAGGTTGGTTCGGTCGGATAGCTGCGGGAATTGGCCGCGTTCGACGCCTCGGAAGAAGCTCAGGAAGGCACTTTGAACGACGTCGTCTTCGTTGGCCGCCCCGAGACGCTCGCCCTGGAGTTTGGCGCGGGCTATGCCGGCCAGGCGGCGGGCGTAATGCTCCCAGATCCGTTGAGCCGCGACCCGATCGCCGGCGCGGAGATGGTCAATCCACTGCGTTATGGAGCCTGGCAATGACATGGGGGCGAACCTATAGGCGGCAGCGGATATGTGGATGATGCCTGATTGTAGACCCGTTTTTCGTGGATTGTAAACGAGCAAATCTTAATTCGGCGGTTTTGAGGATCTTGACGCACTGGGTCCAGAAAACGTAGGGTGCGTCCAGTTTCGCAGACCAAACGCAACCCGCCCAGTGTGCGGGGAGTCGACTGGACGCATCCTACGGTTAGAGCTTGAGCTTCTTGACCACCATGTTGACCTGGTAACGAGCGGCATGGTGGTCGCCGGATTCCCAGAGTTGTTCGGCGCTGCACAACCAATTGTGGGCGAAGCTGAACTCGTCGGCGGTCAGGGGCAGCGATTCCACCAGGCGGTGCAGTTTCCTAAAAACCAAGGCAATTTCGGCCACGGAGGGATTGGACAGCTTCAAAAAGGCAAGGAGCTTGTCCGCCGTCAATTTCCGAACTGGGGGCAGGGCTGTCATTTTCGTACTCCAGGTAGAGGAACCATTTTCAAGATCGCACGGCGTTGTTCGACCTCTCTACCAAGGAACTCCGCAAAGCGGCCTCGAAGCCCTCACCTAAGCCAAAAATATTTTGAAAACCTTATGGGTCGCGGCGAAACGCAACTCACTCGATGCTTGCGAGCAAAATCATTTGATCGAGATGAGAGGCTTTAGATCTGGTTGCGGAGATCTTCGATAGGGAGACCGTCAATCGATCTGCGATCCTAAATGGGATTTCTTTATCTTGAGATCAAGCGTGATTCTCGACCAATAATTCAGAATACATGCGCCATGGAAGCCGCAGTCATCGCCGCCATCTGGCTTACTGCGCTCGCCTTGGCACACCTTCTGGAGGCAGCCCTGACGCCGCTCAACGACGTCCGAAACACTAAGCTTTAACTCGCTGTTAGCTCGCTTCGTGACGCGCAAACGAGCCTGGAAGAAGCCAAGGCAGCCAAAGTCATTCCGGTGCCTCTTGCCGGCATCTTTTTTCTTTTCTGCATCTAAATATTCCGGGTACCGAACTGATTTACCCATTGTCACAAGATCACATGATCACCAGGAGGAGATTATTCCGTCCAACTCACTAATGGGCCTGTATTCATAGAAAAGACCGCGGGAAGCCAGGGCTTGGCGGTAACGCTCCGCTGCAATCTCCCACTTGACATAAGCTTTTTCATAGGCCAACACCATCGGGTTGCGATTTTTCAATTCCAATCTCTTCCCACAAACATCCACCAGACTCTCAGTCAGAAAGACGAGACGATCTCGGTTCTTTCGAGACGGATCTTGCTTTATTTCTTCAACAGCCAGTCGGTATTGAGATCTAAGCAGATTGACTAGAAAATCTGCCATAACCTCCTGGGAGCTGACCCCGCTGGTGAATAGCTTTTTTTCTCGTTCGTACTTTCGACTTCGAATTTCGACCATGAGGCTAGCCTGCCGCATTACTTCTTTAGCCTCTCCATTGACCTCGGCTAAAAGGAAACGGGCGCTGGCAAGACGATACTGGGCATCCTCCAGATCGGCTTCGGTGCAGGCACCTTGCCGGCACAGCCGTTGGATCCGCTCCGACTCTTTCTCGCAGATCTCAATAACAAGTTTCAGTTGTCGCCGCATCTCATTCGGTTTTTCGTGATGCCTTGCTAGACGATAGGCAGCACTGGCTACCCTACGCCGGGCTTCATCGACCATCCCTTCCGAGAAGCCCCCTGTTCCACGAAGTCTCAACTCTCGATCCAGTTGGCTTTTGCGGATCTCGGTGGCTATCCTAAGTTGCTCGCAGGCGGCCTCGTTCTTTTTTTCCAGGTAAGCCAAATCACATCGGGCTATGGCCAGATTGAACTTCCAAAAATCCACCTGGCCGTCCGACCCAGCCCTGCGATCACGTAGGCGGTTTGCGACTGAGAATTCTCCCTCTAGGAAACGTATTTGCTTGATAATTTCGTCCTTCAATGTGCTTTGTGCCTCTTCAAGGGTTGCGGAGGCAACACCTTGTCCACGAAGCGCCTGGCCGAATCCAACCAGCAGACCGAGCAATATCGCTGAATAGCGCAGGCTTCTCATGGCTGCATTGGATCTTTGAATCGAGGTGATGGATGACATGTTCTTTTCCCGTTGGGTTGATAGTAAGTCCTAGGTCGTCAAGCGACCTGCCTACCTGGGAACTCCACAACGGCGCCGGTAACCCCTCATTTCCGCTAAAGTTTTTGTTTCCAGATGGATGCCTTGGATCAAGCCGGGTAAATGGTCCTTGCCAGTGCTCATCACCGCACGAAAAGCCCCGATCTGAGACAGCATGAGAAGCGCGGCAGACGCCGTAATAAATACTTGGCGGATTATCCCGATGTGGCCGAAGACCTGGCCCAGTTTTTCGCCCAAGACGACCGGATTGATTCTTTCGTATCGCGTTGGCGGGCTCCCCCGGGTTCTCTGGGCAACAGTAAAAAAACCACTTTGAACACCTTATTGGTCGCGGCGAAACGCAACTCAACCGATGCTTGCGAGCAAAATTACTTGATCGAGATGAGGGGCTTTAGATCTGGTTGCGGAGTTCCTTGGTAGAGAGGTCATTTATCGACCTGCGATCCTATAAGGGATTTCTTTACCTTGAGAATAAGCATGGCTCTCGACCAAATAATTCACAATACATGCGCCATGGAAGCCGCAGACATCGCCGCCATCGGGCTTACTGCGCTCGCCCTGGCACACGTAATGAGGATTGACGCGACGCCGCCCAACAACGTCCGCAATATCAAGCTTAAAATCGGTGTTAACTCGCATCGTGACGCACGAGGGAGCCTGGAAGAAGCCAAGGCAGCCAAACCCACTCCGGCGGCTCCTGGCGCGAAGGTCGACAAAGTGCTTTTGGAGTTTATCTGAATGCAACCGGCGTCGAACTCTGGGTGATTACTGAGGGAATTGATTATCAAGGCAAGCTAACGGCGACAACAATCTTTTGCCGCAGGAGTATTGAGAAACCAGCTGGATTAGAACGAAATCACAGAGAACCAGTGGGACGCACAGAGTGGCCATCTTAGAGGATGGTCGGAATGGGTAAACGAGCCGGTTGCCGATGCAAATGATCGTTCGTTACATAATGGCTGTCTATATCGCTTTGCCGAAGCCGGAGGAAGTCAGCATTGAAATACCTATGGCAATGAGGCCCAACACCAGGCCAATAATACAGAAGACTACACTGGCTGCTGTGGTTTCGCGCCGAACGATACCCACAATTATCCCGATTCCGCCGAGCCCAGCCGCAAGGCTGCTTACCGGTAGGGCTAGATTCCGCAAATGAAGTGAGTAAAAACCCAACACGCACAAGACGATGGAGCTAAGGCCGATGATAATAGCCACCGGATAATGGATGGCGAATCGCTCCCAAGGAATTTGCACCTGCTTGACGCCATGTTCTGTACACAAACATCGCGGCACGTCGGCCTCGATCCGTGTTTCGAATTCGCAAGTGGGTGGGTAAAGCCAACGCCTCCGTTGCGTGTCATAGCCCGGACAGGCGCGCCTGCACTTTGGGCACTCCAACCCGACCCCGGTCTGCCTCTTCAGGCGGACGATAACCCTCTTGCCCACAAGGTCCAAATCGACATCGGCGACGATCCAGGCAGGGGGAAGTCTCAGGATAATTGTATAGAAGTCCCGGTCAAGCATCGCCGGTCCCAAAAGAACGAAATAGACCTCTAAAGATCTTCCTAAAATGCTGCCCAGAGACTACCGATTTGCGGCCTTAAGTAACCCCGCGACGTCGGCCCTCAGTTTCTCGCAGGCACGTCGATCTGCCTCAGGCAGTTTCTCAGTATCGCTTAAAGCTTTTCGCAACTCGTCGATGGCAGCATCAAGTTGACCATTTTCCAGCAAAACAGCTCCAAGTTCCTTGTGGGCTTGTGCGAAGTGCATGGAAGTTCTCCAAAAAACGGCTGGGTACCCCTCAATTTTCGATGAAACCACTCCATGGTGGGCCTTTGTCTCAGGTAACTCTGCGAATTTCCTTTGCAACACCGTGGCCTGACGAAACTCGGCAGATGCTTCGTCCAATTGTTTGAGTCTGCGAAATGAAATGCCTAGCGCATAATGCGCACCGGGGCTTTCGGCACGCATCGCAACAATGGCTCGCCAGCATGCATGCGCCTCTACATGACGAGGGGGCGTGAGGTCCGACAGATACACACCCAAGTAGTAATTGATCCAAAAGTGGTCCGGAAGTAGAGGCAGGGCCTTTTGTAAGAGTTGAACAGCAGTCTCACGGAAGTTACAGCACCAAAGTTGCTCAGCCAAGTGAATTATGTCAATTGCCGATTTACGCAGCGTCGTCTCATCTTGCGCAAGCTTATTCAAGCCCAACTTATCGCTGTCGGCCAGATTCCACCGGCGGTGATGAAACGGATCAGCCAGCTCTGAAACGGCGCTGTATTCGCGGCGGAGCGCTTCCCGGAGAATTGCAGGCTCCTCGCCTTGGACTACCAGTTCCGAGCGAAGAGTCCGATCAATTTCCCGCTCAATTTCTAAGAAACTATTTGGATCGAAGGCATAAACTACATGTCTTAGAGCGATTTCCTCCGATCTCTGAACGATCCACAATTCGCGCTGATTGCGGCCCGCCTGCTGACACAATTCCATGTAAAGGGAATCGGGCGGTAGGAGTTCTCCCTGCTCCCATCCTCCAAAGGGCAGTTTCTCTATCTCTTCCTGGGTCAATTTGGGCGACCAAAGAAATCCTTTGGCTCGCTCATTAAGCGCAAGAACCTCCTGCCACTTCTCCTTGTCCTTAAGCTCCTCCGCCTCTTCAAGGACCACTTTCGCGTTGCTTTTTCGAGCCTCCCATGCCTTCATAGCAGCCAATGCTTTTGTCTCGGATATCTTTCCGCTCTGATGCCAACTCAGTGCCCTCTCGCCCGCCAGACAAGCGAGTGCAATACCCGCAACCGAGGCAAACTGCCATTTGTGCCGCTTCCGGGACTCGCTCGATTTGACGAATGTTTCCGCCTGTTTAATTTCAGCATGTCCCAAGCGCTCACGAGCACTGGCCAAACAACTCACTATCCGCTCCGCAACTACACCAGCATCCCGAGGTCGCACTTCGCGATCCGCAGCCAGACACGCCCTGGCTAACATGATTACTTCGAAGTCGGCTCCGCATCTTTCAAGCATACCGTAAGTCGGATTAAGGTCATCTTCCTGGAGCACCAAGCCCGCTGATCCCTGATACGGGGGCTGGCCGGTCAAAATCACGCATAAGATTCCGCCCAGAAGAAAGACGTCACTGCGTTTGTCGTGCTGTGCGACTTGGCCCGAAGCCAACTCTGGGGGCATAAAGGCCAGGGTTCCCATCACGTTTCCCGTCCGTGTTGACTGGCCTGGAGTTTCCGAACGAATCGTGGCGATAACACTGTACCTGTCGTCGTCACTCTCAGCGGAATGTTCAGACAAATTGCGCGCGGGGTTCAAAACCTTGGCCAGACCCCAATCCATCACTTGCACTTCCCCGTGGGCACCGACCATAACATTGCTCGGCTTGAGATCGCGATGGATTACACCGAGATCGTGGGCGTTCGCCATCGTTTGACAGATTTGCTCGAAGATAGTCAGAAAGCGCGGCAGGTCATGGAGCGGTACGGGGCGGTCTTGTAACAGTTTCTCCAGCGTTTGTCCTTGGACCAGCTTCATTGCAAAGAATGGTCGACCGTCATCCAGGCGTCCGATTTCGTGAGCCGGGACGACTCCCGGATGCTGCAATTGGCCGAGGATTTGCGCTTCTTCCAGAAATCGATTTTCGAACTCGGCGCGTCCCTTATGCTTTTCTAGCAAGATCTTAACAGCTAGCTTGCGGTTGAAGACGGAATCGATAGCGCGATAGACTTCGCCCATGCCACCAACGCCGATTCTTTCCTCCAGCCGGTAGTGCCCAGCCCGAAAGGGAACAGTGCTGTCCGAGCTTACTGAGAAATCCTCCTTCGTTTCGTATTGAAATCCAGGGATATAAGAACCTGTTTTTTCCTCTAAGTGGGCTGACGTGGGCGTAGCGTTGCCTGGGCTCCTCTCAGGATCAATGCCGGTAGAAGAACCAAGGAAGGCTGCTTCCTTAACGAGGCGGACGACTAGATCTGCATGGAACGGAAAGCGCTCCCGATATTGTTCCACTGTGACCCGTTCTCCGGCTTTGACGCGAAGTTCCAACTCCAGCTTCAACAATTGGCCCAGTAAATCGGTCCGCTCGCCTTCAGGTGCTTCGGCCAAATAGTCCTCGATGCGCGGGTGGTCTCCTTTTCTCCAGCCTTCCTCGAATTGGTCACAAACCCCATCAATGCGTTGCAATGCCGACAGCGATGCCGTGTTTTCCTGGGGCAAGGACTCGTTCACGGGGCTGTCTCCTTTTGCCAGTTAAGTACCTATCCGGTCCAGCTTCTGCTTTCCCTGGTTCATGGAACAGGGCGAGGGTATGGCGAGGAATCGGTTATCAAAATATGGTTAGTCGATGCCGAATGCCTGATTGTAAAGCCGTTATCCGTGGATTGTAAACGAGCAAAAGGTGTTCTTGTACGGTTACAATCCGCAAGCACCCAAGGCAACTCACCCGTTGCATTCGAGCAGAATTATTTGATCGAGATGAGGGGCTTTAGATCCAGATGTGGAGTTCTTAGGTAGAGAGGTCATTAATCGACCTGCGATCCTAAAGGGATTTCTTTACCTTGAGAACAAGCATGACTCTCGACCAAATAATTCACAATTCGTGCGCTCTCGAAGTCGCTGTCATCGCCGCCATCGGGCTTACGGCGCTCGCTCTGGCACACCTTTTGGGGGCAGACGCGACGCAGCCAAAACATGTCCGCAATACCAAGCTTCAAATCGTTATTAGCTCGCTTCGTGATGCACGAGCGAGCCTGGAAGAAGCCAAGGCAGCCAAAGTCATCCCGGTGCCCCCTGGCGCGAAGCCCGACAAGATGCTTTTGGAGTGCTTTGAATTGGCGATTGGTTTGGGATCTCTGCTAACCGACCTTGAAGATAAGGCACGATTTGCTCGTTTACATTCCTTCAAGCGGCGACCTACAATCGATGATCTTCCATCAGCCAGAGGTCTACCGTCATGACAAATCCCGGTTCCGTAACCCATTGCATCGACAACCTCCGTGCGGGCGACCAGGCAGCGGCCCATCTAATCTGGGAGAGGTATTTCCGGAGATTGGTGGGCCTGGCGGCCAAGAAACTGCGGGGGACCTCTCGGCGTGCTGCTGATGAGGAAGATGTTGTCCAGAGTGCCTTAAAGAGCTTTTTCGTTGGAGTGGGTCACGGAAAGTTTCCAAAGCTTACCGATCGGAATAGCCTTTGGCCCCTGCTCATTGTCATTACAACGCGCAAGGCTTTTGACTTGATCCAACGAAACCGACGCCTCAAGAACGGCGGCGGCAAGGTTCAAGGCGAATCGGCATTTATTGGCAAAGGTGGATACCTGTCCGAGGCGCCGGGTATCAACAACGTGTTCGGATCGGAGCTGACTCCCGAATTAAAGGTCGCGATAGCCGAAGAAACCGATCGGCTCCTGGAAAGCTTGGGCGATGCGGAACTAAGCAAGGTGGCTATATTGAAAATGGACGGTCACACGAACGACGAAATTAAGGCGAAACTAAACTGCTCGCGGGCCACGGTCGAGCGCAAGCTGCGCCTGATCCGGATAATCTGGGAGAAGGAAATGGGGCAATGAATGGGAGGGTCCTAGGCCTGGGATAATCATTCCTGTTCCAGGTTCCACCTAAGGCCAAAAGCAAGTACGGAGTAGTTGTTCGGGCCTTATTAAACGAGAAGTCCCGATGCGCGATCTCCATTAACGATTGGAAAAAATGCAGAAGCGGATTGCGATGTTGGAACAGCCGGAAACAATGGACTCTGTCGTCAATTCCGTCGGCTCCAAACAAGCCTCCCTTCTTGAAAAAGGTTTGGAATTAAAACCTGCCTGGCACCCTCACTGTTCCAGGTGCCATCGTCCGCCGGCCAGAATACAAAGTGTGGCCACATGATTTCGGCTGCGCACGTTCATGGAAAGAGTCTCCTTTGCCAAGGTGGCCAACCCAGTCTTTTACCTTTTTGGCCGTCACAGTGACTCACGCTCTAATGCATCGAACACAAGGTGAAGCAGTTCTTCACCACTATTCGTGATCCCGAAAGCGCCAGGAGGTGTACCTCGTTTTGGGTCGAGGTTCCTAATAAAAAAGACGATCTTGGGATATGGCTCCCCCTGCTGGAGGACGCGGAGGAAGTCTAAGCCCGCATTAGGGACACCTTTGCGTTCAATATCGGAAATTATGACATGATATTTCTTGTCGGCGATTCTATCTAAAGCCTCTTTCGACGACGTTACCAGATCAATAGTCGCCCCGAGTGAGCTCAAAATCCCAATAAGAGGCTCAACGCTATCCGGGTTGTCATCGACCCACAAAAGTTGCGCCCTGTGTAAGACCGAGCCAAGCATTTGAGCTCTGCGTAGCGCAGGCGAATATACCGCCCGGACAGGCGATGAAATGCCTCCTGGGAGTTCTGGCCCAGCCCCGATAGCACCGGGGACAGTCGAGTGTCCTTCGTGGAACGAGTCTACATGGACATAAACTTCACGGCGGATCTCGGCCCTGGCTGAGTAGATTCTCCCGTATTCCTCCAATCCAAAATCATGCAGCTCTGCGAGCAAGTCATCTACATTGGCAGGCCTTTCGTTGACAGCTAAGGCAAGCATTCGGGAAATCAACTGACCCAAGTTAGGAGGGACCTGATGGTTCAAATCCTGCGCAGGCTGATAAGGGTCGCATTTGCGATTCAGTAATGCCGTGGCACGCGTAATAGCATTAGCCGGGGGCTCGCCGGTAAGAAGGTGGTGCAGAGTAGCGGCCAAGGAGTAAACATCACTGCGCCGGTCGGTGCCCGAGCCATGTAACTGCTCTAGAGGTGCGTATGCCGGCGTGCAAGCCTGTAAGCTTGGCTGGGAACTATCTGGTGCCAAGGTGATACCCCCCTTCGCCAATCCGAAATCAAGCAGTACAAGTTTGCCGTCTGTATGTCGTTTGATATTGTGGGGCTTGATATCGCGGTGGACGACGACCGGCAGCTGGCGATGCAGATACTGGAGCACTCGGAGGAGCTGATCTGCCCAAAGAACAACCACTTTAACGTCAAAGGGCCTTTTACGCCGCTGGAGGAGTTCATAGAGGTTTTCACCAGGGATAAAATCCATTACGAGGAACTGGTCGGCCCTTTCGCTGAAGTAGTCGATAACACGGGGCAAGGATGGGTGATTCAGTTGCGAGAGCAGTTTGGCCTCCCTTTCGAAAGCTTTGGCTAGATGCGCTCCGCTCACTAGCTTTTGTTTCAAGGCTACTCGCTTACGCAGGTGCTGGTCGATTGCTTCGTAAACGGCTCCCATCCCGCCACGGCCTACCAGACCGACCACCATATATCGGTCGTGAATCAGGGTATTTGGTTCCAGGCCTATAGTCCCAAGGTTTTCGGAACCCCCTGCGGGGATCACTGAAGAGGGTGTCTCTATGAAGTCCTCCTGGCGTTTGTTGGTCGATCCCGGCCTTGCCCGATAGTCCTGTTCGAGCGCCATAAGCTCGCGATGCAAAACCGACCGCTCGGGCTCCTTTATATCTTGCAAGTAGTCCGCGACCTTCGGTGCTTCGCCCCTCCGTTCCAGCGCCTCCTTCCACTTCGCCTCGAAACGATCGCAAATCTCGTCAATATGGCGGATGATTTCCTGCGGCAAACTGTCCACGTAACTACTGCTGCGCTCGTTCATGGGACGATTCCTCTCTCCCAGACCCTGAATATCAACTCCACCTTGCCTTCACTGTGCGTTTGCGGCAGACCTTGGGATGTGGATTGTATCGCTAGTGCGAGCCTTCCAGCTTCCATAGAGCGCCAGGACGTAAGTCGGGTTTATCGCTGAAAATGTGACCTGATTCTCGCCATTGCGATGGGGTTTGTCAATTAAGTCCACCGCCATCACCCCCGGTAAACTCCCGCGCACCATCCCACAGCCAACTTGATTGCAGGCCAATCCATCGACATGCCCCGACCATTTTCCGAATTGTTTTCACCAGCGTGAGGGGTTCCAAGCCCTGATGCGGAGTTCTCCATTAGAGAGATCATTCAACGATCTACCTCTCAGTATCTACCGGTCGTTCACTTAAAGAGATTCATCATGACGCAAAGTAAATGTGATTTTTCCCGTCTGAATCGTGGCCCTTGTCGCTTTAGCACCATTGGCACCGTATTACTCGGCTTAACGGGGCTTGTCGTCGTGACTGGGTGTTTTAGGGCCCGAACGATGCCAGGATCGCCTATCCCCGCAAGACGCGTGGTCCCTTCCGTCGTGGAACGGACCCGCGCGTTTCCTTCCTCCGGACGAAACATCACGGTTGATTGTTTTGAGCCAACGACAGGCGGCAAACATCCGGCGATAATCCTCCTTCATGGAGCGGACGGGTTCAAAACGTATTCCGACAAATATCGGGAGGCAGGAAAGTTGTTGGCCAAAGAAGGATTCGTGGTGCTAATACCGCACTATATGGACCGGAGTTGTTTGGAGGAAGCCACCGATTGCAAGGTAATCAAGCAACACTTCCGGGAATGGATGGCATCGGTGAGCGACGCAGTGGATTTTGCTCAGCGGATGGATAACGTGGACGCAAAGCGCATCGGAATTGTGGGTCACTCGCTGGGAGCTTTTCTTGGCTTGTCGGTAGCTGTTACCAAGAAAGGATCGCACTTGGCAGCCGTTGTGGATTACTACGGTGGATTGCCGAAACCGATCGCCTTGCTCGGCAATATCAACCAAATGCCGCCAACGTTAATCTTGCACGGAGAAAAAGACGAAACCGTTTCGCCGCAAGAAGCACGCGACCTAGTTAAGCTTCTTTCTAGCCGGGGCCTGCTCCATGAAGTTGCTTTCTATAAGGACCAAGGCCACGTCTTCAAGGGCAGCGATGAAGAAGACGCCAACCGTCGGACTCTGGCGTTCCTTAAGAGGCACTTATCGATCGGTGCTGCATCGATTGCCAGCTTAGATAACATTCCTGTCCAAAAACCGGAGTAGTATCGGCATTCTGGGCGCTCAAGGAGTCGGTCATGTCCCTCAGCTTTCCCCGAATCCGGATCGGTGAACCAATCCGCCACGAATCTCTTACCGTTTACCCGCTGCTCAGCGAAGGCGGCCGTCCCGTTGATTACATGCTGGCCGATGAAGCAATCAGCGCTTCCAAAGCCACGGTCAAGGAAGTCAATGAACAGGGCACCGTACCAGAACTGCTCGTCGAGAATCACGGGGACGTGCGGATACTTTTCCTGGAAGGCGAAGAACTCCGGGGAGCCAAACAGAACCGTGTTTTGAACACATCGCTCCTGATCCCTGCCAAATCCACAGTCAAGATTCCGGTCAGTTGCGTTGAGCAAGGCCGGTGGCGGTTCAAAAGTGCGGAGTTTATTTCCGGAGGTACATCTTCTCCTTCGGCCTTACGCTACGCGCTGAAAGCTTCGGTAACACGGTCGCTTAAATTAAGTCAAAGTCACCGATCCGACCAGGGCGCGGTTTGGCAAGAAGTGCACAAGCAGCAACAAGACCTCGGTGTCTCATCGCCTACTGCTGCAATGGCTGATACCTTCAAGAAGCACGCCGGTCGTGTTGGTGACTATCAGGAGAAACTGAAGTATCAAGAAGGTAGTTTCGGTGTGGCTGTTGCTATTGGCTCGAAGTTGGTTTCCTTGGACTTATTCGATAAGCCTTCAACCTGCCGACAAGTCTGGAGCCGGCTTTTGAGTGGCTTCAGCCTCGATGCTTTATTGACTAAGCCCGAAGAAATGGTGCCTGCGTCAAGCGAGGTCGACCAAAGGCTGCATGAAGCGATCGGGGTCAGCTGGGAACGGGCCGAGGCAGTGGGGGAAGGCGAAGAATATAGAGCAGAGTTCGGCTCTAGCCAAGGGTCGGCTTTGTCACTCATGGGTGACCTGGTTCACTTGAGCGTGATGTTGGACCGCAATGCCGAGCATGATTAGCGAATGCCAAAACTGCCGGCCCAATCGTTGCACCTTTCCCGACTAGAGCCATTACCTGGCAACCATTTCCGCTTTAGAAATTTGCGGTTTTCGCAGTCCTTGTTAGATAATTGATGAGCTTGAAACGCGAACGGTTTGCTCGCCAGGTTGAACGTTAATGCCCTGCTCCAAGAAGCCATGTCAAGGTTGCTTTACTTCTTGCGACCAGGCCAAGGTGGAATGGAGGAGAAGTGGGAATGGGGCGAGGCACCGGATTCAATTGCCAGGCAGGATCGACTTCGGCGGATAGTTGACTTTGACCTCTTTGGAAAACGGCAGGCTACCGCCATTCCTTGGAGCCTTGATTTAGGCCATGCACCTTTATTCATCGAGGTGGAGATTGTTCCAACGGGCACCTGGTTGTGCAATTTGAATGCTTTTAGCAAAGGAGTCGGCCTCTAAAGCGTTGGTCGACCGCTTCTCTAGAATTCATGGTTAAGAGACTACTACCTCCCGACCCGGTTGGCCTATCGTATGCCTACTCTAGTCAAATTCCTGAAGCGCCTCCTGCATGAAGGGCGGGCCGTTCTTCGCCAATGCCCGACTATCTCCGAAGAAGCTGCCGACGATTCCCTGCTTCTCCTGAAACAGGCATATCAGGATTACGCCTTGGAGATAGCAGGACCTATTCCCGCTTTCGAAGGAAAAATCGCTTTGGCCGCGGCCGAATGCGTGCGGCAGGCTTGTTGGTTCCTCCTCAATCGCGATGAGCCGGCTGAAGAAGTTGGCAAGCGGGTCATCCTGCCCGGCCGGCCCAAAACGGCTTCCGCTCATTTCTCGGCCGATCTCACTTTGCGTTATGCGCCCACCCTCTATCAACGTGCCAAAGCGATCAGCCCCGACGATCCGTTGCCGAGCATAATAGCGGAAATCTTGAGGCGCTGGCCCTTATCGGGGGTCCTGGCTCCTTTGCCTGAGGGGCCGCTGGAGCCCGTGATGCTGGACGGTCATCCCGGCTTAATGATGCTCTTTGCTGAGCGGCTGGCCCGTCACGAAAAACCAGCCTGGGTGCCGATTGGTGAAGCTGCGGAATATGTCGAAGTCGTTTATCATCATTTACGAAGGGACCTTGGTAATCTGCGGGCCAAGGAGCCCCTTGCAAAAACGGACGGCGAGTAGACCGGGGGAGAGGCAATGAGTGAGGAATTCGTCAAGCGCCTGCGCCAGGAAGTTGTCGACCCTCTCAAAAGTCGATTTGTCGGTCGCGATGAAGTGATCGACTTGATTGCCCTGGCATTGGTAGCAGGCGAGCACCTGTTTTTGCATGGGCCTCCCGGAACAGCCAAATCCGCCTTGATCCGGCAATTCGCGACCAGCGTTCATGGCCACTATTTTGAATACATGCTGACGCGCTTCTCGGAACCCAACGAGATATTCGGGCCCATCGATCTCGTTCGACTGCGAGAGGGCACCGTAGCTACAGTGACGTCCGGCATGCTGCCAGAAGCAGAGTTTGTGTTCCTCGATGAATTGTTCAATGCCAATAGCGCCATTCTGAACAATCTTCTGACGGTCTTGAATGAGCGCGTCTATCGGCGCGGCATAGAGACGCATCGTTTGCCCATGCTGTCGTTGTTTTCCGCTTCGAACCACTTGCCGGAGGATGAAGCGCTACAGGCACTTTTCGACCGCTTCCTGCTGCGTTGCCATGTCGGTCCACTACGCCGGGAAGCGATGCCGCAATTATTGACGGCCGGTTGGGCGCTGGAACAGGCGAAGGTTGCTGAAACTTCGCTATCCGCCGGCAATCTTCGTGAGCTTTCGCGACGCGTCTATGCCGTGGATCTAACCCAAGTCAGTCCGTCGTATGCGGAGGTCGTGTTTAAGATTCGCGATCTGGGCATTGCCTATTCCGACCGGCGAGCGGTGAAGGTAATGAAACTCCTGGCGGCGTCGGCTCTCTTGTGTGGCCGAGAACAGGCGACGGCTTCCGATCTCTGGGTCCTTCGCTACGTCTGGGATCGCGAGGAGCAAATTGACTCTTTGACCGCTCTGATCAATGGCATTCTCGAACAACACCAAGAGGATCTACAGAAGCACCCGTTGGCCGCGCTGCCCCAACAGGTGGATGGCGAGGAAATCGCCCGGCAACTCGACGCCCTCGATCAGGAATTAAAGGATGGCAAGCCAACCCTTACCGTCCTTGCCCGTTTACGCGAACGAGCAACGGAATTGGCTGATAAGTCGGCCTGGATCAAGGATCAAGCCGGTCGCAAGCATTTGCTGCAGCGCACGAGCCAATTGCTGGAAAGGCTGGGCTAAAGATGCGACCCATTGAGGAGGTGAGCGGCGCGTGCATGCCGGTTGAGTGTCTGCCGATCTTGGCCGACATGCGTTGCGTGCCCGGTATCGAAATCATCCAGGAGAGTGAGCACGTATGGGTGTGTTGGCCACCGGAACGTGAAGAGGTTCTGCAACGCGTATTGGCAGTCCCGGCAGTGCGCCTTTTTGTTAAGCGTGAGCCACATTGGTTTGAGCTGGGGCGACGCCTGCCAGCGCGCGACGTCGGCTTCGACCGTCCCCGGCAACCCCTCCTCCAGGTACTCACGCCTGCTGCTTTCCAACCGGAACCACCCAGTATTAAGGCGATAGAGCGGCTGAAGCTCCACTTGGTTCCTGATGATCGCATAAGGCAAACCACCGCCCTGCGCTGTTCACTTGAGGTCTTGCAAGAGTGGATCGAACGGACGCCGAGCATTCAGTTCGACGGCCTCAAAGCGGTCCTGGCGGATAAGGAGGTCTTGGTACTGGGTTCTCGCCTGCCCATGCTCCCAGGAAATGTACGCTACTGGGGTGAGCGCGTCTTGACGCCTTTGGGATTTCGGGTTGAACCCGAAATACCGCCGCGTGTCCTCCAGGAAGTGCTGGATTTGTCTCATCACGACATGGCAATCCTTTCCGAAACCGGAGTCGAAAGGATTTCCATAGAGTTATTGACTGAATTGTCTCGCGGCCGAGTTCGATTGGCCGCTCCGGGGCGACGTTGATGGATTTGTTGGGCGCCTATTTCTCGATCCCGCCCGGCTACGCGAAGGAACTTGGCGGCCTGCGCTGGTCGCCGTCCGGGGATGCCGTGGAAGATGCAGAAGGCGTCACGCTTGTGTTTTCACGGCAGATCGCTTTATTTCTCGAAGGTTTCGCCTCCACGCATCGGTTGATTTCCTTTCCGCACTTGTTGCATGGCCTGCAATTATTGGGTTATGGCTCGCTGATGCGGGCCCCCGAGGCCAACTATCTGGCGGACACCTTCAAGCAAACCGGCCGTCCTCTGCGTAATGCCGGGGCGCTCATGGGCATGCTCTGCCAGCAGATCATTCCCGTACCCGGCGCGCCCGATCCGGCGAAGGCTTGCCAATGGCTATCCAGCTCGGCTCTCATGGCGAGTCTGTTTGCCCGCTGGGACTTTGAATTCTTCAATACGGTTCCCGTACTTCCTTCCCTTTTGGCGCGGGAATTTGAAGACCTGGTCATCGAGAAACTGCGTCTATTGACCAATGCGGAACTTTATCATTGGCTACGCCATGGCCGAGGCCCGGCTGCGAATGAAGGACAACAGCTAGCCCGCTCCTTGGAGATCAGCAAGCCGCGCTCACTCACGGGCGTATTGGCCAACCTGGCTCAGCGGGAGAGGTTGGCCAGGGCCGTGCCTTACGTCGCCCAGTTGGTGAGCGCCCTGACGTTGCCGCCACGCCGCCTGGCCAGCCACCAGCTTCCGATTGGCGGATACGCGGATGTCACCTCACGCGGCCAGCCGGAACAGCTTCTGCCCAGTCAATTCGTGCTGGAGGATCTAGAGTTTGTCCGCCGCTTTGCCGCCAATGAGCTGCTTTTCTTCAGGCGTGAACCACCGCATTCACCGTTGCGGGAAGAGCTTGTCCTCGTGTTGGATCAAGGCGTCAGGACCTGGGGCGATGTCAGGCTCATTCTCAGTGCGGCCGTGTTCGCCTTGGGCAAACTTTCCATTCGCCGCAAAATCGGTTTCCTCATCACCGGCACCAGCAATGGCGGCCGGCTCGTCGATCCAGTGATGGCCAGAGAGGATGAACTGGCGGCTTTGTTGGAGGCGAGTGACCTGTCCGCCAATCCGGGGCTGGCTATCGAAAGCGTTCTCGAAGAGACGACTCCCCATCCACGTGATGTTGTGGTACTGACCCACCCCCGTAACCTGAACGAACCGGATGTGCAGATTGCTTCCCGGCGCATCCAGGCAAACGCTCGCCTGTTTGCCCTGGGAGTGAATGATAAAGGGGCGGTGCAATTCAGCGAACTGAAGCACGGCAAACCGATAAAGTTGAACCGATTTCAGGTCGAGCTATCCCAACAGCCTGAGCCACTTCCTTACAAGAATGCCAAGTCAGCGCCGACTTATTATTCATACGCGACTTGGCAAGGAGATGTCGAGCCCATCGGATTTCCGTTTCGGCTCGGTTTAACTGGCCGCTTAAGGAGCGAGCATTTCACCTTTAACGAGTCGGGCGATAATCTGCTGGCTGCTACAAATAATGGCATATTGACTCTCTTCAACATCCGCAAAGGCTCAGCGGAACTATTGCCGCGCGGCATGGTCAACAATCAGATGCTCACGGATATTCAGGCCCTGCTAGGGGTTGTAGATGGGTTCGTAGTTTGCGGCGCTATTGGCAACAAGCTTGTCGCGATGCACTATGATCTGGTTTCAAGCACTTGCAACGCCCACATCGTGCTGCAAGGCTCCCAACATTCCAAAGTCAGGTGGGGTTATCTGCAGCAATATCACTCCGTAGTAGTCCGCTTAGACGAAGCGGTTTTTGCAGTCGACCTGCTCGAAGGTAAGACACGAGCAATGCAGGGACTTTCGCCGCGTACCCAGCACGTCCATGCTGCGGAAATGACCGCCATCCGTGAAGGCTTGGCGCCGCAATTTCTATCAATCGTTTCGCATAAGTCTCCAATTGAACCATTTCCGGAAGTTTTCGTTCACTTGGATGCCCAGACAGGGGGTCTCTTAGCAAGCCTTCTCATTGGCCGTTTAATTTGCACGCCGCTGATTGACGGGAAGCCTGCCTTCCGCGGCTGCAAAATCCTGGCCGCCCGAAATAAAGGTTGGTTCCTGGCCATTCACGTCTTTCACGCTTCGACGAAAAAAAACCGCATTTACCTCTTGCGAGGTCCCCAGGGCGAGCTGGTTCATGAGTTCCCGGGATGCCAACCGGCGGCGGCCTTTGATCTGTCCGAGGAGGCTCAGCTGTTAGCGCGCTTGACTCAACCGGAGCGACTCGTCATTCACGATTTCCTGGGGAACCCCCAGTACTTGCATTCTCTATCGGGCAAGTTCCATAGTGGCCTGAATGTCGAGGTCAATCCAAGATGCGTGCGAATCCGAGTGGGCAAGCATTGGCACATTTTGCAATGGGGCCAGGGCAAGCTGCAAATTGTTTATGCTCATCAAGACCGAACGAGAGATGCCAAAAAAAGAGAATACCTGGACACGGTCAATGAGCTGTCATTTGAATCTGGCTTTAATCCATTGCCCGCCTCTTTGCCGGCTTATTATCGGCGGCGCTTCCACCGCTGCACACGGACACGGTTGCTCGTTGCCGTTGATACTTTGGGCCATGTAGCTTTTCTGCATCCGAGCGGCAAACTGGTATGCATGGTCTTTGTGTTTAGGCAACACCTGGGCATTTGGCTTCCGGATGGCACGCAGTACGGGTCGGCCACGCTCTTGAACGGAACGCCGACCCCTGATGCGCTGGAAAAGATTGACCAAGCCTTAACCCAGGCGTGGATTAACCCGGAGACCGGAGCATGAAAGTACCGTTGCATCTGAAACGGCTCCAGACGACCCAGCCTGCACAAGCTTTGGTCCTCTTGAGCGAGGATGCGCATGAGTTGCTTGGACTTTGCTCTCGCCTTGGCTGGGATCAGTGCCACTCTGTTCATCGCCTGGCTGGCGGCTTCTTGATCAAGCTGGCATCGCCGTCGCTAAAGGCCTCTGCCGGGACGGTGCGCTTGCGTGCCTTGGCGGAAAATCTATTCATACCCGTTGATGCCGAGTTGGTTCCCGCTCTTCTCGAAGATGAAGCCCGTGGTCTGGTCCGCGCCCAGGGTCTGGTATTCCTGCCCGGTAATTGCATCTGGAGTTTTGATTCGCAAAATCCGGTGGCGCTGGCATCCTTGATAAGCGGCCCACCTGCTTTGGCCCAAAAATGGCAGCCTTTGCCGGACCCCCCGACCCTTGCCGATCGTCTCGTTTCTATTGAACTCGACTTACCTCAAGAATCCGCTGAAAACATCCTCAAAGCAGGAAGTGAAGGAATTGGCTCGGAAGTGCCGCGCCCGCAAACCGGCGGAATCACCGGCAAGCTTTTCGGTGGCTTTGCTTTCTTGCTGGGCAAAGGGGTTCTTAAGCTGGGCAATCTCTCAGGTCTAAAAGGGATCGCCGCAGCCGGCGCACGTATGATCCAAAGCGCTTTGAGCATAGCGCCACGACTAAGTGAGTCCGTGCTGGGCAAGCAAGAGGCTGCCCTGCGGGAGTTGTTGCGTGAGTTTCGTGAAGGACAATTGGAGAACGCTCTCCGGCACGCTTTGCCCATCGGGCGTGAGGAAGGGCGCGGCAACTTCACTGCCGGCAATGCTCGCCTTCCCAGCCACAACCTCTCCTATTTTCTCGGTAATCTGCTCGGCAGTGGGGGGCGCGTCGCTATTTGGTATGGTGGCGGGGATGTGCAAGCCGAACTGGCCAAGGAATACCAAAAAGCCGCTGAAGCCGCTACTCGACGCGGCGACTATCGCCGAGCGGCGTTTATCTACGGCAAGTTGTTGAACAATTACCGGCTGGCGGCTGACGCTTTATCATCTGGCGGACTGCATCATGATGCCGCAATAATCTACCTGAAAAAGCTTGATGACAAACGGGCTGCCGCTCGTGCCTTCGCGGCAGCCGGGGAAACCGACCGCGCCCTCGATCTCTATCGCGAATGTCGAGAATACGTCCTGGCCGGTGACTTGCTCAAGAGGGTCGGCGATCAAGTAGGGGCCCTGACCGAATATCGACTCGCTGCCGACATGTTGGCTATCCATTCCGAGGGCTACCTGGGCGCCGGTGAACTGATGCTGACTAAAGCTGAGCGCGGTGACCTAGCTTGTGAATACTTCTTGACAGGATGGTCAAAGCGGCCCCACGCCAATGCGATTGCCTGTGCTTTGCATCTGGCACGTCATTATGCCGACAAAGCCGCTTGTGAAACGCTGCTTAACCTGACGACGGAAGCGGTTAGTTACTTCCATCCGGCCGGAAACGAATTTGCCGCCACGCAGTTTTATAACCAGATGGCTCAACTAGCTGAACATCGCCACCTGATAAAGATTCAGTACGAATTGCGCGATCGAGCTTTGCTTGGAATCGCCCACAAGCTCCGCCAGAAAGCCGCGATCGAAAGCCGGCCTGGAAACACCGTTTCTCAATTTCTGGGACAAGCCAAAGTCTGGCAACCGGCCCTCGTAAGCGACGCGGACTTTGCGTTTCGAAAAGCCGTCAGCCCACGACAGCTTGGTTATCAACGGGAAGGACCAAAGACAATCACGACCAAGACTCTCGGTTTGCGAAATCCAGTCAGGTCAACCTGTTTTGCTCCGGAATCGGGATCCTTGTTCCTGGCCAACCATCGTGGGGAATTGTTCTGCTACGAATCCAGAGATGACCGCGTTATTCCCCTCGTTGTCGATAGAGGCAACCCAGTTTTCGGGATGGCCACCGATCCTACAGGTATGTTCTTAGTTGCCCTGTGCAGGGGGTCGGAGTCCCCTGAAATAGTTTGCTATGTCCGGGGCTTAGACACGTTCTTTAAATGCAGCCAGCGTCGCAAGGTCCAAGTCAAGGATGAAGCTTGGCTAACTCCTTCGGTTAGCCGTCTTCCAAACAGCAATTGGACTGTTGGGGTCTGGAACGGAGAGGCGTTGGAGATTCTAAAAGGCCCGTTCCTTATTCCTCAGGATACCCGCAAACCTTTTATGATAGACGACGTCACTTTGGCGCTTCTTCTCCGTCCCTTTCATCCAGGTGTCGACTGGCCGGTCATCCTATGGTTTGAGGGAGATGCCATTTGGTCTCAAATGAGTCAAGACGGTCCGATGCATCGAGCCCTGTTAGGCTGGCCACCGATGTTGAGGCAAAGGGGATTTGCCGACGGTGTGCCTCTAACCTGGCGCAATGAGCCCGCTAATCAACTGGAGTTAGCGGGGCTGACGGATGAGGGCGTTATCTATTGGTCGCAACTCGAGTTTGACGGGGAACTGATTAGATGTCTCAACACCCAGGCAACGGAGGAAGACGGCTTTCATGCCATTACTTTCATTCGAGAAAATGTCCTCGCAGCGGTGAAAGAGGGTGTTGTATTTATTTTCCATTGCGGTCCCGGCGGAATAACAAGCCTTGCCAAAAGCAAGGCCCCACTGGGCCGGATCCTTGCATGCTATCCCTGTCACTCAACCCTGGAACTCCTCCTAATTAGTTCGGACGGCAAGCTGGGCCGCCTGCCATTTCCCGTGTGAGCTGGACCTCATCCTTCCGCGATAAACTTGTCGCTCCTGCAGCGTTTGATTTTTGATCGGGCGTAAATACGATGGCAAAATCATAAGAGCAACTCCAGGCGCCGAAGAAGTGATTATAAGGCGCTGCAAGGGATCAAACCTCGCAGACTTGGTCGCAATTTTCTGTTTTCAGTCTTGTTCTCTTCCTTCCCACATCGCTGACCAGAGCTCTTACCCGGCAATGATTTCCGCTTTAGAAAAGTTCGGTTTTCGCTTTCGTTGTTAGATAATTGAAGCGACCGAAACTCGACGACTTTCTCCTCACGGTTGAACCTTAATGCCCGGCTCAGGGAAGCCATGTCGGGGTTGCTTTTGTTCTTACGAGCAAAGCCAAGTAGGCAGGAGGAGAAGAGGGACTATTCGCAGCTCCAAGCACGATCCACCTTGCAGTTTATTCCCTTAACCGAGGAATCGGCGACCTGCGTGCGGTAAAGAAAACTTATTTTTCTAACAAAGGGAACTCGGTGACTCGCAAAGTCGTGCACCCGTATGGAATCAACGTTAACTCTTCCAGAGGTTCCGTGGATTTGACTGGGCTGGCCGGCAGGGGGCCCGCAGCATTCTTCTCTAGCTTCCAATCAGGCAGCTTCCGGCCTTTGACTTTGGCTATAATCGGCGCTCCCTCCGGTGAAAACGGCATATCGCCAACTTTCCCCTTGGTAAACTCCACAGAGTTTTCCGGATGATCGAGGTCGAGTTCCAGACCATAGTTCCATGGCGACTTAGGAAACACCTCCCAATCACCGAATAGCGGTTTGCCTTTGAGCAGTCTCCAATCGGCATCGACCCGAAGCGCGTACACGAGCGGGCCCCGTTCGAGGCTGACGCTATCGTGGTAACCACGTCTCACCTTCGCCTGCATGGGAAGTTTCAAAGTAATCTCCGCGATGTCTTCCCACTTGCGATTGATACGGTGGAATTGACCGGGCTTGATTTCAGGATATTTCTCTTGGTTAAACGGTATTCCATTCTTGAAGTTGATAATGCGTATTTCCGCCTTTTCGGACCACCCTGGAATGCGCAGATAGAGCGGAAACTTGACGGCTTCCTTGGTCGCAACGACAAACTTAATGGTGTCGTCAAAGGGGTAGTCGGTTTGCACTTCAATCTGCACTTTCTTGCCGTCGATCTCCGTATTGACGACGCAGGGGGCATAGGCAATCGCGGCAAGTCCGCCGTCCGGTGAGCGCATCCACAGATGGCTGGTGAATTTCGGCCAGCCCTGATGCATATTCGCGGTGCAGCAGCCGAAATTCGGTTCCACTCCGAAGGTGTTTGCATCCGGTCCGTTGTCCGTGTAGACGCGCGGGTCGCTCATTTTGCACACGACTTGATTGGCCTGCTGATCGTATTGATGAGCGCACATGTCCGGCTTGAAAGTCGCCGGCAGGGCACTGAACGTGATGCGCTCTAATCGATCCGCCAAGAGGGGATCGCCCAAAACGCTTTCCAGGATTTCCAGGGAATACTGAGCCTCGACTACGGTGCAAAGCTCCGTTCCCTGGGAAGGATTTTTGCCTGCAAGGTGCTCATCGCAAGTAAAAATGCCGTTAGCTTGACCGTGGTACTTGTCGAGCATCTTTAGAGCCTGGTAGATGGCTTGCTTATCCGCTTCGTCGCCCGATTGGCGATACCAGATGCCGGCTGTCTTGAGTGCCATGCCGGTGTTGACTCCGTGCGTGCTGAGATTCATCTTCGAGACCTTGTCGGTAATCTTGAAATCGGCAAAGTGTTCGCGCCAGTTGAAACCTTGCTTGTGAACTTTGGCGGCCAAATCGAGCAGGGCCTTATCCTTGGTCCGCTCATGGAGCCAGTGAATGCTCAGGACAAGGTCGGCCCAACGAAAATGGCCCCAGCTTTCGAGGGGTTTCTTGTCGAGAAGAGCATCTAGTCGTTTCATGCATTTTTGCATGGCCGGGATGATGCGCTTGTCACCGGTGGCCTCGTACACTTGGGTCATGGCTTTGAACAGAACGTAGAGTGGCCAGGGGTCCAAGGCCGGCCCGCCTTTGTTTTCGCGCGGCCCAAGCCAACCATCCTCGTGTTGATGCAGCAAGATGTAATCCATCCAATGGTTCACTTTCCTTTTCAACTTTTCATCATCAAGCAGAAAAGCGAGCGGAACGATGCCGTCGAGCCAGTAAGGCCCGCGTTCCCAGCCCTCGCGCTTGCCGCCCAGCCAGGCACTATCGGTCAAATCGGGCCAGAACTCATCGAGGTGACCGCTCAAGCCTTTGGCCTGAATCTGCAACTGTTGCTTTAGCCAACCAGCAGGGCGAATGCTGCCCAAAGGAAGTGGCTGAAAGGCGAGAGGCTTTAACGTGGGAGCGGCGTCGTTTTTCTTCGGCTTGTCCTCAGCTTCGACCGAATAAACGGAAATTAGGACAAACCCAAAGATGAACGCTCGCAAGGCGAAGGTTAGCGAACGCATTGGAAGTCTCCGTAGGTTGGAGAGGCCGGCCAGGCAGTGTTTTCTGCTGCCCTTATTAATATCCAACTTCGGGTTTCGGAAGAACCAGAAAACGTGCAGTTTCGGTCCTTGTTAGATAATTAACCGGTTTGAAACTCGACGACTTTCTTCTTTCGGTTGAGCCTTGATGCCCTGCTCCAGGAAGCTATGTCGGGGTTGTTTTTGTTCTTGGGACTAAGCTAAGCAGGAAGGGGGGAAGACTATTCGCAGCTCCCAGCACGATCACCATTCCTTTAATAGAGGAATCGGCGACAAAAAAGAATTGTGCGGTATTCGCTTTCGTTGTTAGATGATTGACGCGGCCGAAACTCGAACACTTTCTCCCGCCGGTTAAACCTTGTCGCTGATCCAATAAGTCTTATCAGGGTTACTTTTCTTCTTGCGACTAAGCCAAGTAGGAAGGAGGAGGAACAGCCAATGCCCTTCTCATTTGTCACAAATAGATGTTTTTTGCTCCTGGCCATTTTCGCCATCCTGTCTTCGAGTGCCAAATGGTGCCTGGCCGCGGAACCACCTGCGGCCGATGTAGCCTTTGACGTGCTTATCCGCGGCGGCATGGTTTACGATGGGTCAGGCAATGCGCCCAAGCGAGCCGACGTAGGGCTCAAGGGCGACCGCATTGCCGTCGTGGGAAACCTGGCGAACGCCACCGCCAAGAATGTGGTGGACGCCAAAGATCTAGTGGTAGCGCCTGGGTTCATCAACATGCTGAGCTGGTCCTGCGACTCGCTTCTGGCCGATGGCCGGGGCCAAAGCGAAATCCGCCAAGGTGTCACTACCCAAATCATGGGCGAAGGCAATTCGTGGGGCCCGGTCAACGATGCCATCAAGAAACGCATGAAGGCGGAACAGACTGATATCAAGTACGACATCGAATGGACCACGCTCAGCGAATACTTGTATTTCCTCCAGCGCAAGGGGATTTCCCAGAACGTGGCGTCCTACCTCGGAGCGACGACAGTTCGTGAATACGTCCTCGGTCTAGATAACAAAAAGCCAACAGAGGACGATTTGCAGCGTATGCGCCGGCTGGTCGAAATGGAAATGCGCGACGGGGCCCTGGGGATTGCGTCCGCCCTGGAATACGCTCCCGCCTATTACGCCGAGACCGAGGAATTGATCGAACTATGCAAGGTGGCGGCCCGCTTTAAGGGGAAATACATAACCCACATGCGCAGCGAGGGAGAAAGACTGTCCGAAGGCATCGACGAGGCAATCCGCATTAGCCGCGAGGCCAAGATTCCCGCGGAAATCTACCATTTCAAAGCGGCCGGCAAGGCCAACTGGAAGAAGATGGACGACGCCATTGCCAAGGTGGAAGCTGCCCGCCGCAAGGGACTGGCGATCACCGCCGACATGTACTGCTACACGGCCGGGGCCGCGCCGCTCACCGCCTGCATTCCACCTTGGGCCATGGAGGGCGGCGAGGTGGCCATGCGCCGCCGGCTGCGCGATGCGGACAGCCGTAAGCGCGTCATCGACGACATCCGCAACAAGACCGATTGGCCCAACTTCTATCACAACGCCGGTTCACCGGACAACGTTCTCCTGATCAGCTTCAAACAGGAGTCGCTCAAACGGCTCCAGGGCAAGACGCTGACCCAGATCGCGAAACAACGCGGCAAGGACCCGGTCGAGACACTTCTGGATCTCTTGGTGGAGGACGGGTCAAGCATCGGCACGGTCTATTTCATTACCGCTGAGAAGAACATTCGCAAACTGATCCCCCTGCCGTGGATGAGCTTCGGCTGCGATGAGGCGGCTCAGGCGCCCGAAGGCGTATTTCTCAAATCAATGCCTCATCCGCGGGCCTACGGCAACTTCGCCAAGCTCCTTGGCCAGTATGTCCGCGAGGAAAAACTGCTGTCCCTGGAGGAAGCCATCCGCAAGTTGACGAGCCTTCCTGCTAACAATTTGGGGCTGGATCATCGCGGCCTTCTGAAGGAAGGATACTTCGCCGATATCGTGGTCTTTGATCCGAAGACCATCGTCGATCGAGCGACCTATGAAAAACCGCATCAATATGCGGTCGGCGTCCAGCACGTTTTCGTCAACGGAGTCCAAGTGCTGAAAAAGGGCGAACACACAAACGCCAAGCCAGGGCTGGCCTTGTGGGGGCCAGGAAAAGTGAAGAAGTGAGCGGCAATTGAGGAGTCGGTATTCGAGCTCTTACCCGGCAATCATTTCCGCCTTAGAAATGTGGTATTTTCCCTGTCTCTGTTAGATAAATGACCTGTTTGAAACTCGACGGCTTTCTTCTCTCGGTTGAACCTTAATGCGCTGCACCGGGAAGCTATGTCAGGGTTGCTTTTGTAAATGCGAGTTAGGCGATAGGGAAGGGGGACGGTAAAGCACCGGGTCAAGTTTCATTGAGGTCTCCTACTGTTTGTCAATTCACAAGAAAGTACCCCTTATCCCTTGCTGAAGTGAAAAGATCGGCGAAACTAACGGAACTTTTTTTCGCCACATGTCTAGGCTGCGAATGGAGTAATCGCTGTAAGCCCTGAATTGCCGAATGCTTGAAAGAACCAAGGAATTGGTTCTACGGAACCGAAGGTTGCAGGTTCGAGCCCTGCCAGGTGTAGTTATGGAAGGCGTGAGCTCAGTTTCTTCCAACTAGCGGTAAACCAACGAATCGCAGTATTTGGCGCCGTCGCGTGTAGGGCGGCGGTCACACTAGCCCCGCTGATCCTGGGCGAGTGCGTGAAGCTTCATCACAGTCGCCCAGTTGCGGGTTGTAATGGCGTCGCCGAGGAGACGGCTGACCGCCTCGAGCAAGCGGCTCGCGAGGATCCCATCGGCGCACCAAAGATAGGCCACGCGGGCGCCAATGGCCAGGACCTCCGCGGCCCAGTCTTGCTTCATCAACGAGTTTAGTTTCGGCCGATCAGCCGGGTTGTTGAGGACGGCGACCAGAAACCGCGACGGGTCGTCTGCAATCTGCAGCAATGGGTTATCGGCTATGGCGGCGGCGAGTTCCGCTGCCGTGAGTACGGTGACCCGGGCGGAGACGCCCAACTTCATGGCGAGCGCCTTCTCGATGCGTGCAGCCGCATCGCCCGCGGCCGCGCGGGGAGCGGTGAAGACGATATTGCCGCTGGTAAGCAGGGTACGCACGTCGCCATAGCCGAGATCCTCAACGAGCGCGCGCAAGTCCGCCATCGCCACCCGCTTTGCGCGCCCGACGTTGATGCCGCGTATCAGCGCTATCTTCCTGTGCGCCACAGTGTCCCCTTATTCGTCAAGGCTACATGCCGCCGCAGTCTAGTGTAGAATCTATGCCGCGATGCGACTGTCCCGGCGTATAATCAATGTCCGCGCAGTCGTGAGCGATATACAGGCAGCTCTTTTCAGGTAGTCGCCACGACCCGACACGCAGCTTCGCAGTTCATCGCCGACCGGCTTCGCGGTCATTACTAAGGAGATAGATCATGGCCAGTATTCGAAGACCTGGACACATGGCCTACCGGCCTCTTCATTCAGCCGTCTTGCTTGTTGCCGTCTTATGGGCGGGCGAGCGGTGTAGCACCTGCCAAGCGGCCGAAGAGAGAGCTTTGCCATCCGATCTTGCCCTGGTGCCGTCCGATGGCGGGGTCTTCGTCACAGTTCGTGTGGCCGACCTCGCGACCAGCAAAGCAGGCAAGCAGATCCTTACTCATTTACGCCGCGACAAGGACAACGTCGCTACAGATCTGGAAAGGGATTTGGGGGTGCCTCTGGCCGACATCGAACGGCTTACCGTTTTGCCGATGGGTCTCTGGATCGTTCGCACTACACGGCCCTATGATCGTGAAAAGCTCCTTGACGCACTGGCGCCAAAGGGCCAGCGGCAGAAGTATAAGGACAAAACGTATTACAAAGACGATTCTACAGCTACGGAATTGTTCCTGGTGGACGAGCAAGTCTTCGTCAAGGCTCACTCCTATGCGCCGGGTTTGAGCGGCTTGGCTTGGATATGGGATCGAAAGGTTAACAAGGACGGCGCGCTTGGCGAAGCCCTCCAGCTGGCGGCACAAAAACATCATTTCGTGGCCGGCGTGACCCCCGCCGCCTTGTTCCTTGGGCTCGTTGAAAGACCGCCTGTTCCGGCTGCGGTTCAGGAGAGGAGCAGTCCTGTGCCGGGCCCCAAACCGAAGGAACTCCCCAAAGACTCCGCTCAAAACGAAGAACAAGCCGATCCTCCGCCCCCGGTAAACGTTCACGAGGAACGTCGCCTGGCCGAGCCGAGTATTGAGCAAATGCTGCAGCAATTGCCGCTGGAATTCTTGCCCTTTAAGCCGCTGCTGCAGGCTCGGCTGGCCACGGTCGTTGGCGACCTGGGCGACGAAGCGAAATTGCAACTGCAGGTGAGCTTTCCCGACAAAGAAACAGCGAAGGATGGTGAGACCGCTTTGAAAACCGGACTCTATGTTCTGCGCGAACTGCTGCCGCGCGCCCTAGGAGAGGTGAGACCGGAACCGGAGAGCGCCAAGCAGATCATGGCGATTCTAAAAAAAGTGCAATCGGCCGTGAAAGCAGCAACCGTTGCCAACGAAGGCAGCGTGGTTAGCGCGGCGATGAGCCTGGAAGTGGATCCGGCCGCGCTGGGAATCGTAGCTCTACAAATGCGCGGCAGCGCCGAGCAGATTAAGAGCATCAATAACCTAAAGCAAATCGTCTTGGCCATGCACAATTTCCACGACACCATGGGCTTCATGCCGCCGGCGGCGATCTGCAGCAAGGACGGCAAGCCCCTCTTGAGCTGGCGAGTGGCCATTCTGCCTTATATCGAAGAGGACAATCTTTACAAGCAATTCAAACTGGACGAGCCCTGGGATGGCCCGAATAACAAGAAGCTGCTGGAGCGAATGCCAAAGATCTACACTCCGGTAAAAAAGAGATCAAAGCAGCCTTATTCGACCTATTACCAGGTCTTTACCGGACCGCAGGCTCCGTTCCATCAAAAGGCGGACGGTTCCAAGCCGTTTGGGGCGCGCGGGCCCCGTCTGCCGGCGAATTTCCCGGACGGCACATCGAATACCCTGCTAGTCGTTGAGGCAGCCGAAGCGGTGCCGTGGAGCAAACCGGAGGACCTGGTTTACGACGCGAAAAAGCCGGTGCCCAAGCTGGGGGCCGAGTTCAATGGCGGCTTCATCGGCGCCATGGCGGATGGGTCGGTTCGCTTTTTCCGCAACGATCTCGACGAACAGTTGCTGCGCTATTTGATCATGCCCGCGGACGGCATGCCCATAGACTGGAACGCAATTGAAGGAAAGCAGGGGGAATCGAAGAGGGTTCCGAAGTCGGCCGCGCCGCCGAGTTCCGGTATCCGGCAATCGCCGGAAAAAGAGCCGCCGCCGAAAAAGCCGTAATTGGCTGAAAGAGTAAAGCATCAGCAAGAAAGGGCCCGCATAGTACGGCCCCCGTACTCGCCCCTCCCGAAGCCAAGCTCGTTCAAAGTCGCCTGCGTTCGGCCGAGCCCGATGTTGCCACCACGATCATTTCCTGGATCGAAGTAATGCAGGGCCGCTTCGACGCGATTTTCAAGGCAGCGGATGCGGACCAACTTGAGCGCGCTCACGCCCCGCGCCGGTGGCCGATCAACCGGCGGATTTCAGGAACCAATTTAGTCGGCACGAGCATGACGGTCAGCCCTTCGACTTTCATGCCGGCTTCGTATTCGGCCACTTCCTCGTCTTCTGTTTGCTTGTCATAATAGTCAATCACTTCCCGCACTCTTTTTTCGTTCCATCCACGAGGAAATACTTGTTTCTTGCGCTCAATCGTCTTGGACGGTGCTGCTTGCTTCTTCATCTTCGTTTCCTCCGTTGCCGGCGACGAAAGCCCGTTACAACCAGCCGGGCTGGAAATCCAGCCTACAGAACAATTCAGCTGCAAGGATCCACCATTTGAGCCGCTTTAGCCGGTCCTGGTAGAATAAGGATAACCCACGCGAAAGGAGCAGCCGCATGTCTTCGATTCTGGTGAAGGGTGTCATCCGCAACGGACGGGTTGAAGTTGCTGAACCAATCAACCTGCCGGACGGTTCGGAGGTCACCATCACGGGTCACGCTCACGACAAGGCGCCAGGCCTCTCAGACTATGATCGCCCGATGACGCCGAGTGAAATTGCTGAAACGCTCGCCGCCATGGACAAAGTCGAGCCCTTCGACATGACTGACGAAGAGCGGGCCCATGCCGATGTCTGGGAAAAAAAAGTGAACGATTACACGATCGCCACCTTGGATAGGGGCATCGAGGACGTCTTCCCATGAGGCGTTACCTGCTCGACACCGGGATCGCAGGCTGTTACATCGACCGCCGGCGTGGTGTCTTTGAACGCGCTCGATCCGAAGTCTCCCTCGGCAACTGGATCGGCATCGCGCATCCGGTGTTGGCGGAGCTGGCTTACCGCGTGGAAGGCAGCCCGAACCGGGATCGCAACTGGCAACGCCTGCAACTGGCGCTCGCCTCCTGGAAGCTCTGGCCCGTCACCGAGGAGTCTACATTCGAGTATGGCCGGATCGCCGCGGAACTACGACGCATGGGCCGCCCAATTGGACAAAACGATATTATGATCGCCGCCATTGCTCTGACCTTGGGCAACTGCACCGTTGTCACCATGGACGGAGACCTCTCCACTGTTCCGGGTCTACCGGTCGAAAACTGGGCAGGATCGTGACACAATAGTTTCCTGGGCTTACGACCGAGCACGAGCCGGATAGGCGATGCGCGGCGTGTTTCTTGTCAACGATCTGATGCCACTCGGCCAGGCCATCGACGAAATCCTCCTTGCGGCCTTTTGCCTCACGCCGGAGGAATGCAAGAATTTCCTCAGGCACTTCCCATTATAGCTTCACCAAGCCCTAAGCCCCCGGACGGCCCGCTGCCCGACGCGGTTGCGTCGGGGGAGGAGCCCTTTTTCATCATATGGGGAATTGCCGAAGGCTAAGTAAGTGCGCAAAACGCGAGGTATGCCGCTTGGGTTATCCTGGTTCAGAGGCACCGAACCAGCTACTTGACGTAACCACCTGTAACAATTACAACCTCTGAATCTCCTTGGGCCGATTAGCAACGTATCTTGAGAGGAAAGCTGACCTGCAAGGTCCCGGAGCGCATTGCGATCCCGACTAGCACTTGAGCTGAATACATTTGTTGACAAGAAAAACTTATTGATTGACACACAACTGCTGACGAGGCTCTGAAAGGTCTAAATTGCGCCGGGCGCTATGCTAGGTAGGAAAGGTACATAGATGGATCTCAAGCACATACCGATTGAGAAGATCATCCCAAATGAGGATAACCCCCGCGGCATCGACATCCCAACGCAGGACACAAAACTTGCGCAGCTGAAGGACTCGATCGCACAATTCGGCGTTCTTGTTCCAGTGGTTGTTACACCGCAAAGCGACAAGTACCTTTTGATCGACGGCGAACGCCGCTATCACGCCGCGAAGGCTGCGAGCCAGAAGCGCTTGCCAGCCTACGTCATTGCTGGAACTAATGGAGAAGGTCTTTCCCCGAACGATGTGCTTTTTCGCATGTTCCAGATTCACCATTTGCGGGAACAATGGGGGCCCGTCCAGCAGTGTCACGCGTTAGAAAAACCTTATAAGGAGATAATAAAAGAACCGGCGATTAAACGGATCGAAGATCCAAGGGCTGCGTCAAAAGCCGCCGCCATCGCTCTCGCGGAACGAACGGGAATTGAAGAACGTACGGCACTCGATCGAGTAAAGTTTCTTCGCTGGCCAGATGATATCAAGGAAAGGTTATATGAGAATCCGCAAGAAGAAGGTTATTGGTATATCTGCGAAATTGAGGAGAAGATCATCCTGCCATCATTGGTTAACTACCCTGAGTATTTTGAAAAGGTCCCCGTGGATGATGTCCGACGTTTTCTCTTCAACAAGTTAGATCATTCGCTCACCAGGTCAACCGACGTGAGAAAAGTCGCCCCATACTTTCGCGCCGAGTTCAAGAGTCCTGCTGATAAGAAAAAAGTGAAGTCGGTGCTTGGTCACCTGGTCTCTCGACCAGAGATGTCCTACGACGACGCTCAAAACGAGCTGCAAAAGGAATTCCCTGATCTGCTGCAGCGAGACCCGCCTTCCCCGCGAAAAATGGTAAGCCTGCTTGTCAGCCTTGAAACAGAACTGGAACGATTTGATGTCTCTTCGATAGTTGAAGCAACCCGACGCGCGAAAGCCGATCCCGAGGAGCTTCTAGACGCTGCTCAATCCCTTTTTGGTTCCATCTCCGAGTTTATCAAACGCATCCAAGAGGCCACAGAGTGAAACCGCAGGATATCCTAGAGGCAATCGGCGAACACATCGGTGGCACTGAAATCGTCTACGGTCCAGTCCATACAAGGCTTCGCAAGAAGGTACCGGCTGCGTGGCGGCTTTGGGACGACGCCGAGCAGAAGTGGGCGATTTTCGTTCTTGCGGGAAACACGCTTTCTGAAGTCGATGCGAAGAGCATCCGGCAGGCTAGACCAAATAAACTACGTCTGCTTCTAATTGTCCAAAAATACGAAGAACTGGCGGCGCTCGCGCCTATTTACCGAGAAGTTACTCCCTACGTAATGTATCCTATAGCAGGAAAGATGACTCTAATCCCGCCACCTGCTTTTCCAGGAAATCCGCCGATACCCGTTACCTCGTTGTCTCGTGTCCCCATCGAATTGCTTGATTCGGCTGGGAAGTTGCAGGGATTGCCGAGCCCGCTAAAAACCACTGTGCAGAATCTAGCTCGCACGTACGCTGACATGGTCAAGGCAAACAAGTGCACAGATGAAACTGAGGAGAAAGCGCTGCTTTCCTTCGCGAGGGCCGTCTTGACGCAGATGGGCCTTGACCCCTCGCACATCAAGTCAACTGCGATGATCCGCACTCTTGAGCGTGACCAGCTTGGGGCTCGACGCGATCACTTTTATCATTCGTTTCAAAACTATTTTCTGGGACTCGCCGCGATTGCGGAGTTGAGAGGAGAGTTCTTGTCGTTCAGGGCTTTGGCAAAGGTTAATTGGGATATTGAGCCGGCCGATGTTTGGTTTCTCACGGCGCTCTGGCATGACGTGGGGTACGCCGCTCAGAAGTTCGACAACGTGTTCAACGCGGCGTTTGGAGAAGACGATGAGGAAAACCAAGGCATCAAGGTTGAGGCGATTCACAGATTGTTGGATCGACCAGCAGCTCAGAAAGGAATGAGGGCGATGGCCTCCCTGATGTCGCGATTGCTCAAACCGCAGAATGCCAAAAGCGGGTGGTTAGAACCTAGTTCCAATGCAAAACTTGGTGAACATGCGGATGGTCTGAAACGTGCGATCCATCAGAACATCTTGAAGAGTCATGGGGCTCTCAGTGCAATCCGGCTTTACTGCGATTACACTGACGACATAGACAACATGGAGCCAGATAGACAGGCGCTACTGAAGCAAACCGTCTTGCTGGCCTGCTGCTCGATGCCGTTTCACGATTTCTGGTTTCGGTCCAATGTCCGTGACGAGTGCGAGCATTGCTGTTTGCCGGTGGAGGCATTACCATTCGCGGCTCTTTTGGCATTTGTCGATAGCATTCAGGATGATCGACGTAATCTTGAGGCCGTCCGAGAAGCCGTGCTAATTCTTGAGAAGCTGCTGATTACGCCGCCGAATAGGGTCGGGGCCGAGATCAACATTGAGGCGTTGGATGGTCAGCAACTCCTCGATAAGATCATCGAAGGAAGAGACGTTCTGGCGGCACTTGACCAGCCGCAAAACGCTCTACAATTCAAGTACCCAGCCTGGATTGGAGCATGAGGCAGTCATGGACGACAACGGGACGATTCTCAACAAAGCGCGAAGGCAACGGCGAAGAATTAGTGACACCCTCAGCTTAGAGCTACCCGCGGTGCTGGATGAATTCTCTGGATTAAGTGTTCAGTCATGGAGGCACAATGGTCATTCCCGTGGCGATGCTGTTCACTCGATCATGTCGAGAGTCGGCGGATTCCCGTCTGGCCTGGCGAGGTACTTGGTAGCTGTCTATTCCGCTCCCGGCGAACTAGTAGTTGATCCCTTTTGCGGTAAGGGGACAACGCTGTACGAAGCCGCGTTAATGGGGCGTCAAAGCCTCGGTGGTGATGTCGCTCCCGACGCAGTTCTAGTGTCGCGGGCCAAATGCTCAAACGTTCGGCTGGAAGAGGTCGTGCATTACATCGAGCGCCTGAAGTACGACGACGTATCTATTCGCGAGATCGACAAGGACATTCGTACGTTCTTTCATCCGGAAACGCTCAAGCAGATTATCTCGGTTCGGAGGCGGATACTGAGCGACCTGAACCGGCCCCGCAGGCAAGATGCGGCGACATTTGTTTGCGCATTGATGCTTGGCATTTTGCACGGCCATTCGCGAACGTCCCTTTCTTTGCCCTGCAATCAGTGCTTCGCGATGTCGCCAGCATATGTCAGAAGGTATGTCGATCAGCACGGGCTCGAGAGGCCGAAAAGAGACGTTAAAAAGTGCCTGCTGGAGCGCGTGCTTGACTTCTACCCCCGGCCGACGCTGAGAGGCCCGATTGAAGTAGTAGAGGCTTCCGCGCTTGAATGCCCTCGTTACCTCGGGCGGAAAAAAGGGAAAGTCTCGTTAGTACTCACATCACCGCCCTATCTGAACCGCCAGACATACGTGAAAGACTCGTGGCTGCGCCTGTGGTTCCTTGAACGCGATTCAAAAGCAGTTGCGCGTTCGTCCGTCGAGAGCGGAAGCGTTCGTGTTTTTGTCAACTTTCTTGAGCAAGCATTGGCGGCATGCCTAGCAGTGATTCGTGACCAAGGCCGAGTAGCACTTGTCTGCGGCGAGGCGAAAGTTTCAATCGGCGGTCGAAATCATATTGCGAGAATTAGCGAGCTGGCGATTTACGCGTTAGCAAGATTGAAATTGCCCAAGTTTCAGGTCGAGATTGAAGCCTTGATCCGAGACCGCAAGAAAATGGTTCGAGGTTCCTACTTCGCAGTACATGGTGGCAAGAGCGTTGACAAGGAAGGCCAAAGCCACGATCGGTATGGAGAGGAAGAGATTTTGATTCTTCGGAAGAGGAATAAGTGAGTGCTGACGCCACAAGAACGGCGAGAGCGGCTTTTTTCAGTGCCTTCATTGGATTAGCTGCATTCGGTTCCACGATGGCCCCCAGGTCGGGCGCACTTGACCGATGGCGCGCTCGGATGCGCTCAAGGAGAAAGTCGTTCTCGCGTGCGTTGCGTGTATGGGCTGCCGCGCGCCCGAACTCCGGGCGGGCCTCGCCCCAGCGGCTAAGCTTGGCGAGGGGGTCGCCGGGCACGGTCGGCAAGAGGTGGTAGTTTTCGAGTGCGGGCTAGGACGTCAGCGCGTCAGCGAGTTCGAGATGGGTTCCATTTCTCCCTTTGAATCCAGGTCAATGGATACTTTCTCTGGGGGTGTTTCAATCTCCTGTAGGATGTTCACCATCAAGTCTTTCCAGAACCGCCCGGCATCCGGCCGTCTGTGGAAAACAAGCCGGAAGGACGCAGGATTGGCCTGAGAGTCCGGCAGCATGCGAATGGCCGCGAAATAATCGCCCAACCGATGTCGCGCGGTTTGCACCTGTTCCACGCCGCTCGGAGCGACGCGAATGACTTCCCGAGTATATCGTGGAATAAGGGTGGTTTGAAAGCACCGTTGCGGTAGGTGGACCCAGTGGACCAGGTTTCGACCCTGTGGATCACCTTACCCCCCTCTGGACCACCAAAACGGGTCTCCAGGGTGGGTTGGGCGGTAAGCGCAGTCGGTGTCTTTGGATTTCAGAAGGCTCCATGCTTTTACAGCTGGACCCTCTGGATCACCCCTTTGACCCTGAGGATCAGGCTCCGACCCTCTGGATCAGCGCCAATTGAGCAACAGGGTCAGAGAGTCGGTTCCGAATGCTTTCCATTTCTTTCCACGATTCTTTCCATTTCTTTCCACGGGGGGTCAAGCGAAATGGAGAGAACCATTTGGCAGGCGTGAGCCACGGATGAACAGCCCGGAGCACGGCCTCGATGACGTGCCGGATAGCGTGCTACTTTGCTTCCTTCTTCGTATACGCGTAATCGACGAAGCCAATCATCATTTCTTGCCAGGTCTGGTCGCCCCAGCGAACGTCCTCGGTCGGATCAGGGTTGTTTGGATTATCGGCCGAATTATCGAAGTGAGCCGTGCACTCGATGCGCGTGTCGGCGGGAATGGGCAGCGGTTTCTCCAGGCGGTAGTTGCTCTGCCAGTTGAAATCGTAACGCGGCACGGAAAGCAGCGTCTCCGTCTTGCCGTCGGGGTAGAAAATGCGAAACGTGAAATCCTTGCCGCGAAGGTGCATGTGCGGCAGCAGCCCGTAGAGCAGGGCATCTTCTTTGAACGTCTTCTTGGCGACGACCTCATGATTAGACGCGCCGGCTGGAATGACGAACTTCTGCATGCCGATGCTGCGCGTGTGCATCTCGTGCTCGGGCGGCTCCTTGGCGAAGATCAGGCCGACCGAGGAGCGATCCGTTTGCTCGGCGCCGTTGGGGGTGTAGTGCATTTGAAAGACGAGCAAGGCGTCCTTGGGCACTCTTTTGGCCGTGCCGGGCGCCAGGATGGCCGGCATGTCGCCCGGGGCATAGGGCACGAGCCAGCCGTCGCCGATTCCGTCTTCATTCGGCTTGCGGCGTTCGCCCTTCTTCATGATGTAAACGATGATGTGATGCACGACGGCCCGGTTGCCCGGCTTGGCCTCGGCGGCTTGCACCCACATGTCTTCTTTGAAGTTCGTTGCCACCCCGAAGTATTGATAGGGGATGCCGCCCTTGGGCGCCTCGGCAGGGACTTTGTAGGGCTTTTCCATTTCGAAGACGATGTCCGGCTTGCCGATGCGCCAGCCTTCGGCATAGGTCCGCTCGGACGGTAAGTCTTTCTCGTCACCTTTGGGACAGCCTTCCTTGATCCATTCGAGCAAGGTGGCGCGATCTTCGTTGGCTAAACTGCGGTCGTTGGTGAACTTACCGAACTTCGGATCGGCATGCCAGGGAGGCATACGCCGATCGGCGACGACCTCCCGAATCGTGTCCGACCAGGCGGCCGCATCCTCAAAGTTCATGAGCGGCATCGGACCGATTTGGCCCGGCCGATGACATTCCTGACAATTTTTCTGAATGATCCGTGACACTTCTTTGGCATACGTGACCTTCGCCTCGGACTTGGACTGGACTACCCGGCTGATCAGGCAGCCGGCCACCTCGGTTCCGGGCTTGGACACTACCTTGCCGGCGAGGACTTCGTCGAGCGCCATGACGAGGTCATTCCTCGTGGGCGCCGAGCGCTTGTAACCGATGCCGAACTGGTCGTCGATGCGACCCTGATAGCGAATCTTGCGCTCACAATCGAGCACGAACGCCTCGGGCGTGCGCCGAGCGCCAAATTGATCGGCCACGCGATTAGTCTGGTCCTTGAGCACAGGGAAAGGTATGCCAAATTCCTTGGCATGCTTGCCGACGCGTTCGGGCGTATCCTGACTGTTGGCGTTAATTGCCAGGAACTGCACACCTTTGTCGGCGTAGGCCTTGGTCAACTCCGCCAGGCGCGAGCAGTAGGCATTGTTGATCGGGCATTCGGTCCCTAGGAAAACTACTACGACCGCTTTCTTGTCTTTGAAATCGGCAAGGGAGATTTCCTTCCCGGCCGGGTCCTTGAGCGTGAACGATTCAATTTTCTTGGCCGCGGTTGGAGGGGCTTTGGAATCTCCACCCGCGGACGCCACCATGACTAAACCGATTAACGCCAAAACCCGCAAACACAGAGCGAACGGTCGCATGGGACTTCCCTTGCCTTGGGGATGGACGGTGGATGAAGACTACGCGGGAGAGTAGTTGTTGAGCAGGTGCGTATAAATCATACTGGTTGGCCCTTGCGTCCAGCAAGCTTTGGTATTTGCCTCTGGGTCGATCACTACAATCTCGGGTCGAACTAGAACGGGCCCAATGAACGCGATAACATCGCTGCTGTCATGGTCCCTTCCTGGGAAAAGAACGGAGGACGCTGCCATGTTTACCGCAGGCTTGCTACGTTGCTTGTTAAGTACATTCTTTGGGTTTCTGATTCTCGGCTTCGTGCTACGTGGCGACGATCCTCCTAAAAAATCGGATGCCGGCAATTCACCTGCGCCGGTGCAATTGACTGCCCAGCAAGACCACAAGAGAATGATGGAGCTTCTAAACATCAAGGAACTCCGCCGGGGTGCTAATGGCAATAACCGGTCGGCGCCCAATGCGGCCAACTACGACGAGGCCAAGGCCAATCCCTATTCGAAACTGCCGGACCCGCTGGTAATGAAAGACGGCGCCAAGGTCACATCGGCGGAGATGTGGCTGAAAAAGCGGCGTCCGGAAATCGTCGAGGACTTTGACCGGGAAATCTATGGTCGGGTTCCCAAGGACACGCCCAAGGTGAAGTGGGAGGTGACCAAGAATACCAAGGACAATGTCGGCGACGTGCCGGTTGTCACCAAGCAACTGGTTGGCCACGTTGACAATTCGTCGTATCCGCAAATCACAGTCGACATTCAGTTGACGCTGACCTCGCCGGCCGACGCGCCTGGTCCGGTGCCTGTGATGATGGAATTTGGATTCGGATTCGGCGGGCCGCGCGGCGGAGCACGCCCGGGAGGCCCTCCGCCCACGGGTCGTGGCGGGCCTACCTGGCAACAACAGGTGCTCGCCAAGGGGTGGGGATACGCCATCATTTCTCCCAACAGCATTCAAGCCGACAACGGCGGCGGCCTGACGAAAGGCATCATCGGCCTTTGCAATAAAGGCCAACCCCGCAAAGCGGACGACTGGGGCGCGCTGCGTGCCTGGGCCTGGGGCGCCGGCCGTGCCCTCGACTACTTCGAAACCGATAAAGCGGTGGACGCCAAGCAGGTCGGCCTCGAGGGCCACTCGCGCTACGGCAAGGCGACCATCGTCGCAATGGCCTACGACGATCGGTTCGCCATCGCCTATGTCAGCTCCTCGGGCGAAGGCGGCGTCAAGTTGCACCGCCGCAACTGGGGTGAGTTGGTGGAAAACGTCGCCGGCTCGGGCGAATACCATTGGATGGCGGGCAACTTTCTCAAGTATGCCGGCCCGCTCAAATGGGACGATATGCCTGTTGATTCCCACGAACTGGTTGCCCTGTGCGCCCCGCGCCCCGTGTTTATCGGCGCGGGGGCGACCAATGGCGACGGCTGGGTTGACGCCAAGGGCATGTTTCTGGCAGCGGCTGGCGCGGGACCCGTCTACATGCTCTTAGGCAAGAAAGACCTCGGGACCACCGAATTCCCCACCATCGAGACTGCGCTCATCGACGGCGAGGTCGCCTTCCGCCAACACAGCGGCGGCCACACCCCTGGGCCCAACTGGCCGACGTTTCTGAAGTTTGCCGACCGCTACATAAAGGGCCCGGCGCCTGTGGAAAAGAAACCCGCGTCTTCTGACAAGAAATGAGGCCACCTGAGAACTCCCGACTTGAGGGTTCAGCCCGCCAGGCCGTTTAGGTTATTTGGCGGATTGACAAGTCAATGGGCGGCCTCAGTGGACGCAAGCGCTTCCTCGCGGCCAGCTGGTAGACGTTAATGTGCTTAGAGTAATAATCGTGAGGCTAGCTATTTCCTATAGTCCTGCTGATTCTGGCGATAAACTTAGACCTAATTCTCCCTGGGGGCAAACGGCCAAGGCAACTTATACTATTCCCGCGTACCCGGCGCAAGACTCAGGGGTTCTCGGAAATGTCCATGCCATCTGAATACAGGAGTAGACCATGTCATGCCGAACCGGCAGCACGATCAAATTGATTTCGACCGCTTTCGTTTTCACTATCCTGGCATTCCTGCCCGTTGCTATGGCGGAAGACTGGCCCTGCTGGCGGGGACCCCATAGCGATGGCATCTCGCGCGAAACCGGCCTCCCGAAGGAGTGGCCGGCCGGGGGGCTAAAGCATCTCTGGAAAACCGACTTGTCCGGAGGCTTTTCTTCCCTCGTCGTGGTCGAGGGCCGAGTGTTCACCCTGACCAAGGACAAGAACCAAGAAGTCGTTGTGTGTCTGGACGCGGCAACCGGTAAAGATCTCTGGCGCCATCGCTATGACTGTGACTACAGCGCACACAAGACCTTCACTGGGGGAGGCATGCCGGCATCGCGAACCGGCCCCCGATCAACTCCAACGGTTGATGGCGGGCGCGTCTTTTCCCTAGGCGCGACCGGGATCCTGCTCTGTTTGGAGGCCGAGACAGGAGAGAAGGTTTGGCAGCAAGACCTCCTTAAGCTCGCCGACAGCGATTGCCCCAAACATGGCTATTGTTGCTGCCCGCTTGTCATAGGCGACCGAGTCTACATCCACCCAGGCGGATCGAATGGGAAGTCGATTGCAGCCCTGGATAAAAAGGACGGGGCAGTTGTTTGGCAGGCGCTGGACGATCCAATCGGCGAGGGCAGCCCGGTTTGGGTCGAGAGCGGCGGCACTCCCCAGATCATCTTCTTCACGGGCGCGGGGGCCATCGGCGTGACCCCTCAGGACGGCAGGCTCTTGTGGCGCTATCCGTGGAAGACCCAATTTGACCTCAATATTGCCACGCCCATCTTTGCGGACGACAAGGTGTTCATCTCCTCCAATTACGGGACCGGAGGAGCCGTCTTCAGGCTAACGGGCGCCGAACAGCCCGAGACGGTCTGGAAAGAAAAGACGATGCAGAATCACATTTCCACGTCGGTCCTTTACGAGGGTCACCTTTACGGCTTTAGCGAACAACGGCTGCGCTGCATAGACTTCGAGACGGGCAAAGTAATGTGGGACAAGACCGGACTGGGCCGGGGCTCTCTGATCATCGCCGACGGGCATCTCATCGTACTGAGCGATCATGGCGAACTGGTGCTCGCGAAAGCTACCCCGGATAAGTATGTCGAGGTAAGCCGGTGTCTAATTCTGGACAAAGAGAAATTGAGCTGGTCGGTGCCCGTGCTATCCGGAGGCCGTTTGTTCGTTCGCAATGAGAACACCCTCGTAGCACTCGATCTCACCGGAAAGGGCAAGTAACAGTCCGACCGAAAGCCAGTCCGTGCGGAACCAGTTCGCCTTTCTCTCCGTTTAGTCCGCCATCGCGGTCTATTGAGTCGTCCCGCGATGCATTACATGGACAAAAACCGGACGGCGTCGTTTTTCCTGTCGAACGGTTGCGAATCGAATTTGGATGTATCGGTCGGCGGACACAGGGCGTAACCTGGGGAAGTCGAAATCGCATGGTCTTCCGGGTGTCCCGGAATGAATAGGGTGTGACGTTATCAACTCTGAGGAGTCCAATTCATGCTGCGAACATTTGTTGCGTTGCTTTCCTTTGGTTTCTTGGCTGGGCTTGCCACTGCCGATGACAAACCCGTGAAAAATCAAATGGTCAAGGGAACGATCAAGTCCGTCAATTTGAAAGACAGCATCCTGGTCGTCAACCAAAAGGTGAAGAGCGAGACGATCGAGCGCCAGCTTGACATCAAGGATGCGACCGAATTCGTCATATCGATAGGCGGCGAAAAAACGGAAGCGTCGGGCAAGGAAGGCCTCGCCCTTCTGGAAGGAAAAGAAGGTGCGGAGGTGACCGTTAAGTGCGACAAGGATGTGAGCGTCTTAAAGGTTACTGCCAAGGTTAAGAAGTAAGGCTAAGCAAATGGATGGTTGCCCTGACCTACATTGACCGCTTCACCCCCTGGTGTGTCCCATGACTGCATCTACACGCGAGCTGCTAGCCGCACTCGACCGTGTGGAGGACGAGCTTGGAAGCGGAACTGGCGCAATGATTTCATGGCGATCCAGCGGGGAATCCGCCTTTGATTATGAAGAGAGCTTCTCATGCTGCGCCTTTTGATCGTTAGTACCTTCTTGCTCGTTCATCAGCCGGCGGGCCACGCCGCCGACACGTTCTTCCTCAAGGACGGCTTGCGTGTCGTCTTCCTTGGTGACAGCAACACCTTTGCCGGGCATTACATCGCCTATCTCGACGCCTATCTTTACACGCGGTTTCCCGACAAGAAGTTCGAACTGCTCAACCTCGGCCTGCCAAGTGAGACGGTCTCGGGGCTCTCGGAGCCGGACCATCCTTATCCGCGGCCTTGCATATTCGACCGTCTCGACCGTGTGCTTGGGAAGACCAAGCCGGATGTCGTTGTCGCCTGTTACGGCATGAATGACGGCATCTACTACCCGTTTAGCGAAGATCGCTTCAAGAAGTATCAGGAGGGCATCCAACGGCTGATAACGCGGATCGAGAAGGCCAAGGTGAAGATTGTTCTCATGACGCCGTCGTCGTTCGAGGGATCGGCGATCAAAGATAAGCTCTTGCCGAAGACGGCCGAGAAGTTTAGCTGGATGAAACCCTACGAGGAATACGACAGCGTGCTGGGCCGCTACTCCGAATGGCTGCTGACGTTGCGCGACAAGGGATACATGGTGGTCGATGTCCACGACGCAATCAACAAACATCTCAAATCCGTCCACGAAGCCGACCCGAAGTACCGCCTAACTGGGGACGGCATTCATCCCGGCGGCACCGGCCACTGGCTCATCACGCAGCAAATCTTGCAGGCATGGAAGGCCCCAAAAGATGTGGATCAGGTCGAGATCAATGCGGACACGGCCAAGACGATTCGCGGCCAGGTAAGCGATTTGAGAATTGGCAGAGACGATATTCGGTTCGCCTGGCTTTCAAAAGTGCCGATGCCCTACGATCTGAGTTGGGACAGTAAACTCGCGGAGCGCGAGCGCATCACCGAGCATCTGAACCGTTACCGACTCACAATCGCGGGAGCGGCCGGCGACCGTTGCGAGCTATTAGAGGGGGAGAAAACCCTTGGCCATGATGATTTCACCCGCAAACAGTTGGCCGAGGGCGTGGATTTACTCACACTGAAGGATTTATCCACGAACCGCCGTAGCGCGGAGCTGTGGAAGTTGGTCGCGGAACGACAACGCCTTCTCGGCCTTGCATGGCTAACCGATGTCGGCCATAAGCGACCGGACACGCCCAAGGGTATCCCGCTTGAGGAAGCGCAAAAGAAGGCGGCGGAGTTGGAGAAGCAGATTCGCAAACTGGCGGAGCCGGAGAAGATCACATTGACCCTGCATTTCCTTTATTGGGGAAAAGAGACTGCTTCACAACCAGCCCGATGCGCTAGTGAAGGCCGCCCTCGCTAGCGCGGGTCGGACAGGTCCAGCCGGTACCTAATCTGGTTGTACTCATAGCGGGGCGTCCGGTGCGGGTTTGCCGCTGAAGGCGTTGACGTATCAACGGTCAACCCTCCGCCGGACAGCTCGCAAATGGCGCTAAATTAGGTTTGTTTGGGTGCAGCCCCACCCCTCCGGCGCCGTGCTTTAACGTCTCTCCCGCGGCCCCGGCAAATGAGCTTGGCATGCTCCGCCACCACGTCTTTGGCAATAACCCTGCGCCCCCGCAGGCGGAGCACGCGGGATAGACTTCTTAACGTTCGGCGGCTAGCGGACGGGTGGCACGCCCTGAGGTACTCCGAAGGGCGTGCTGAAGCGTCCACGATCTTTGTGATGCACCGGTCGCCATGAAGAGCGTCCCTCGCCCGCCACTGGTAGAATTGAAAACGGTTGGCGAAGGCCGCGAGCATCTTACGCACTGCACAAAGGTAAGGTGGTTGTAGGTTCGGCACGCCCTTCGGAGTATCTCAAGGCGTGCCACCCGCCGCTGGCCTTTTGGCGGATGACCTCCGAGGCGGCGTTCTGGTGGTGCCCGGACAAGTCGGAGATCTCTTCGACCATGCGATCGACGAACCCCGAACCGGCGCTTAGCCGCGCCATTCTGGCCGGTGGGCGCGGCATCCATAGAATCGCCGTCAGCGGCTGGAGGCGATCCACGTCGGACGGCTTCCCACCCACCATTTCTCGGAGGCGATCATGAAGGCGATTCTCTCGGCGGCGTTGGTACTCGGGCTCTGCGGCCTTGCGAGCGCGCGGGACGAGAAGGCAGACCCGGTCGGGACGTGGAAGTGCGAGTACGAGATCGGCGGCCAGAAGCGGATGTCCACGCTGGCGATGAAGAAGGACGGGGACAAGCTCGCCGGGACGATGAGCTGGCCGGACCAGAAGGAGACGAAACTCAAGGACCTGAAGCTGAAGGACGGTACTCTAACGTTCTCCGCCGTGCGGAAGTTCATGGATAACGAGATCACCGTCGAGTACACGCTGACGATTGACGGGGACAAGCTCAAGGGGAAAGGCGCGGCGGAATTCGGGGGCCAGAAGCAGGAGTTCGACATCGAGGGGAAGCGGGAGAAGAAGGACAAGTAGCGGTTGGGCGGTCTTGAAGTCGGTCCTTCGGCGACAGGAGGCGACTTGGCACCTTGAGGAGCGCTTGGGACCGCTCCTTGGGAAAACGAAGGGGTCGGGAGTCGATTCGGGGGGAGACATCGCCGAACGAACGGATGCAGTTGACCGGGCCGGCATCACGGCGTTCCGAGGTTCGATGTCAACACAGCCGGCCCGGCAACTGATCCTTGGCGTTCGGCGGTTTCATCGGCAATGCGTCAGCCGCTAAGACGCGGTTCAATGAGCATTAGAATTGAAGTGCACAAAAATGAAACGATCCAGAGTGCAATTCAGAGGCTGCGAAGACAGGTCAACAGGGAGTTTTTTCGTGCATGGTACAAGACACGTATAGGCTATTACGTGAAGCCAAGCATCCGTAAGCGAAGAAAAAAGCGAATCGCGGAGATTAACAGGAGAAAGGATCCCTATGCCGGAGCACTCAAAATGAAGATGGGACTCATTTGGCTACACCAACGTAAGCGCCCCTGGCCATAGGAGTAACAGACCGCCGAACCCATTTCATGGCCTCTAAGTCAATAGGCGCACCGCGAAATGGGGAAGATTTCTTTCTTCTTTTTTTAGGTGTCTCGCGGATCGCTGTTGACCGTTCGCGTCTGCTGCACCGGCGGTATTGCGCTTGCAAGTCTCACCACCCACCACGCCTAGAATCTCATCCGTTCCACTTGGCCGGCCAAGCAAAAAGACCGTTGTCGAGGATGCATAGGTACATGGTCCTGGCGTGCAGATCCACGCCGCAGTAAAATCGGTGGGGTTGGTTGTAGAAGCGCATGGCATACTCCCGAGGTACAGGTGGGGGCCTGAGCCCGCATCCGTGGTTGGAAGGTGCATCCTTCCTGAACATCCCACGCTGAGACAAAGTTAGCCCTTTGATCTCTTACTCATTGGGACAGGCTCCCACCCGTCCCTCAGAGGCCATGATAAGTATCAAGCGGCTGAACCTGACTGGGGCCGCCAGCCTAATTTTCCGGGCGTCAACGTTCTTGCACGCGGCCCCGGCAGCTTAACAATGCACGCGGCCCTACCGCGACACCACGGGAGGAAGGTGAGTTTGGGGGGGGGCTTTTTTCAGCGTTCACGTGAACACTGAAAAAATACATCCATCTGGTATTACGCAGTTTACGTCAGGTGGCACCTTCTTGGGAGCCTGGGCGTTCGGCGTGGTATTCCGATTGGAACTGACACACATAGGGAGACGTTAGCCATGAGCGCGGAAGAGTTAACTTGTCCGAAGTGTCGCGGGGAAATGGTCCGCGGCTTCATTCTCGACCTCTCATTCCCCCAGGTGGCAGTCAGCCACTGGGTTGAAGGCTTGCCACAGAAGTCACCACTCTCTGGTACCAAGGTTCCGGCCGGGAAGTCCACTCCAACGGCAACGTTTCGCTGTGCAAGCTGCGGATACCTGGAATCGTATGCCAGCTCAGAGTTCGGGGCAAAGTAGTGAGTCTCGCCGAACGTGCGGCTGAAGCTGAGCGGGGCCGCCATTCTGGTTTTCCAGGCGTCAACGATCTTGCATGCGGCCCCGGTAGCTTAGCCTGAGCGTTGGGCGGTGGTGAGGTTTCTGAAGAGATCGGGTTAGGGGAGATTCTCTTGTGCTCACATTCTTGCGCGATCTCATGACGCACGCCTCATGGGCCAACGCGGTGTTCTTCCATGCTTGGGGGAAATCTCCTGCCGGTGATCATGGGGAATTACGCCGTCGCGTGGCCCACATCATCGGGGTTCAGCAGGGATTCCTGTCCGTCCTCTGCGGTAAGCCACCGGGAGGACCGCCGGACGGTCCACCCCCATCCTTCACGGACCTGAAGGCGTGGGCCGAGACCTGTCACGCCGGCCTGCTCGACTTCGTGCGCTCTCTAGAGCCGCAAGCCTTAACGGGAACGGTACGAATACCCTGGTTCCCGGACCCGCCTTGTGTCATCACGATCGCCGAAGCGCTCGTGCAAGTAGCGATGCATTCGCAACACCATCGCGGCCAGTGTATGACACGGCTCAAGGACTTCGGAGGTGAGCCGAAAAACGTGGATTGGATCATCTGGCTGTGGAAGCAGAAACCGCAAGCCCGATGGAGTTGAGGCGGCGGGTGACGGCATTGCGACTTTCCTGAGCTCACGGTTTCGCGGGTCGCCTGGAAGGATCAGTTTGGTCGCTGGGCAGCCGAGAGTGAGGGATGACAGAACCGCCGGTCAGCAAGCATTGTCGCGGGTGTGGACTCGTCAAGCCAGCCATCGACTTCCCCTGTTGAAAGCGGGGCAAGGATGGCATTCGGTCTTGGTGCAAGACCTGCGCAGCTCTCGCCCGCGAGTAAAGGTTGACCGGTCGTCAAAGTAGGCGTAGCCATACTGAACCAGCGGTTGAAGCTGCCCGGGGCCGCCATTTTGGTTTTCCGGGCGTTAAGGTTCCTGAAGGCATCCCCGGCAGCTTATCCTTGGCGTTCGGCCGATGGATCTTCCGGGACGGATGTCTCGGAATGAGGAGAACCGGATGATGCGTGTAGGTCGCTGGTGTCTGGTCGCGATGGTCGTCGGAATGGGCGCCGGGGTTGCCCCAATCCGCATTAACGAGGCCGCTGAGACGCCCTCGGTCGAGTGGAAGCTGGTCTGGAGCGACGAGTTCGACGGGAAGGACATTGACAAGGCCAAGTGGGATTTCGACACCGGTAACGGGTTCTACAACTACGATGCGAACCAGTGGATCAGCGGCTGGGGCAACGACGAACTCCAGTACTACACCCGAGAGCCGGACAATGCTTTCGTCAAGGACGGGATGCTCCACATCCGGGCGCTGAAGGAGTCGCTCCACGGGTGCGGGTACACTTCGGCCCGGCTCAAGACGCGGAAAAAGGACGGCAGCCCGCTGTTCAGCCAGAAGTACGGCCGGTTCGAGTTTCGGGCCAAGTTGCCGAAAGGCCAAGGCGTCTGGCCGGCGCTGTGGATGTTGCCGCAGGACGAAAAGTACGGGGGCTGGCCATGCTCGGGCGAGATCGACGTGATGGAGGCGCGGGGACAGGAGCCGACCAAGGTACTCGGCACCCTGCACTTCGGATCCCGTTGGCCGACGAACGCGCACGTCAGCAAGGAATACGTCCTGCCGCGTGACGGCACCATCGCGGACTTCCACGTCTACGCAGTGGAGTGGGAGCCAGGCGAGGTCCGCTGGTCCGTGGACGGCCAGCGGTACGCGGCCCAGTCGTTCTGGTGGAGCAGCGGCAAGTCGGACGGCGCCATGGAGTCGAACCCAACGAAGGAGACCGACCTCAACCCGTGGCCGGCCCCTTTCGACCAGCCGTTTTACCTGGTCATGAACGTGGCCGTCGGGGGCAAGTTCCTCGGCAATCCGGACAAGACGACCGTGTTCCCGGCGGAGATGCTCATCGATTACGTCCGGGTCTACGAGAAGGTCGGCGGGTACGGGAAGTCCAAGCCCCGCGGCGAAGGCAAGCTGCCGTTCGGCAAACCGTAGACCCGTAACTACGGCCGGCAGAGCGCGGGGCCAGTAGCGAGAGTTAGGCCGAACCAAGCGCTGCAGCAGAAGGCGGCCGCGATGATGGAGTTCAATGTCTCACAGCGCGGCCGCCGCTGCTGAGCTTGGTCGTTCGGCGTAAAAGGATACTATGCCTTTCGATGTCTCGTGGATGCTGGGCCGCACATTCGCCGAGGTCATTTTTTTGGCCCCCACAACTTGGAGTTTTCGGTTCGGCGAAGGCGTTGAAATTCGCGCTGATTGTGCCTGGCGCCTTATCGATGGTGGGCAAATCGCTCTTAGTAGCGAGGATCATGGACAGCAATACGGACATCCGGCCCCGGTTGATGCGGAAGCTCAGTGTCGATCCCGGATTGTCGCTCTGAAGATTCAAAGCGCGGCCGTTCGTGAGGATACCCGGGACATTGTGATTATTTTTGAATCGGGCGCTCGATTGGAGATTGTCCCGATTTCATCAGGGTATGAAAGCTGGCAGATAGCAGCTCCTGATGGAACACAAACCATCGCGCAGGGCGGTGGAAATCTGGTTGCGTGGAGTTGACGTCGAACCAGCGGCTGAAGCTGCCCGGGGTCGCCATTCTGGTTTTCCGGGCGTCAACGTTTTTACAGGCGGCCCCGGCACCTTAGCCCGGTAATTCGGGAGTTCGGCGGCGACAGATGAAGGCCTTTCGCCGGTCAGATATAATGGCTCGATGAGTCCGCGAACGTATGTCGACGTTGATCCCGCGAGGCTCCGGCTGCCGGTCGAACGGATCGATGGGGCTGATCCAGCCAAGCTTCAGCGTCAGATCGCCCGTCATGGGAAATCGCTTGTAGGAATTCCACCGGTACTTGTCTA
>Ga0185299_10000885_pt1 | contig 69466 bp, 56 predicted proteins | sample PaiPotPPA55metaG_FD_128002 | JGI IMG/M metagenome (GOLD analysis project Ga0185299, IMG submission 128002) | Iron sulfur acid spring bacterial and archeal communities from Banff, Canada, to study Microbial Dark Matter (Phase II) - Paint Pots PPA... ... | reverse complement strand
TCCAGAAAATAAAAAACCCGGCGTCGAGCGCCGGGCACAGTCGCCTTCCTCAGGCGTCTTTGCGCGAAGCTCGACATATTTCTATCCTGTGCTCGTAAAGAACCTCACTTAGGATCTACTTCGGGAATTCGACCCGACTGTGACGCCCTGCTAGTTCGGTTCCACCAGTGACGGTGACCCCTGGCGCTACGCAAGCGCCCCGAACCATTTGTAACTTTATACCAGCTTTCCCTTATCCGTCAACCCCCCGCCACATTTATTTATAAATCCCTCCTGTGGGCAACTGTGCAAAAAAAGACATTCACCTTAATAGGCTCATTTGCGGCGTATCCCCGCAGTTCTTGTCCGTCAGCAGTGAGCCTACAGCACGGCTCCCGCAAATACCTGATGGATTCAAGCAATGCTCTTCCGCAATATCACCTCGACGAACCATCTGGGTTCCGGGAGGTATCGATGAATACTCAAGTCGGCGAGCGCTACAAATGTTCTGATCCAAATTGTGCTTGCGAGATCGAAGTTACAAAGCCTAGCAGGATGCAGAATGAAAGCTTCGGCAGCGGCTCGATGAACACTGGTTCGATGAGTGATAGATCTCAGTCCAACCGACCGATAGGCGGTGACGCAACTAGTGCGACCGGCGCGTCGTCCACCAGCGTCGGGTCGCTGCGCAACGCCGAATCCACAGGGATCTCCACGCCAGGTGATTTCGGTTCACAAGGCGCGACGGGAGAAGGCGTCTTCGGCACTTCCGGGGGAAATCAGCGTTCTACCGCGTCTGGACGCTTAGGCTCATCCACCGGTAGCACTTTAAAGTCCAGCTCGCCGTCTGGTTCGCGCACCTCCAGCATCGAATCAGGTTCAACTGCAGAATCAAATTTCTATTGCGTCTGCGGACAGCCAATGCAAAAAACGCAATCCAGCCGCGCCGCAAGAGTGTAATTCTCCATTCCACAAAAAGCGAAATTAACATTTCAAAGCCAACAGGCGAGTCGAATCAACGACTCGCCTTTGGTTTTGCATGAGCCTGTACACCCGCGGCTTCGTATGCTGCGTTGGACTGACCATTCCACTTTTAGCTAAACTAAAACATCGCCACTCAACCGCGAATGCCAACTATGACTGAACCAATCAACGACTCCGGCAACGTCCGCGTGCGGTTTGCGCCATCCCCCACAGGCTATTTGCACGTCGGAGGAGCGCGCACCGCTTTATTCAACTGGCTCTTTGCCCGCCAGCAGAACGGCACCATGATTCTGCGCGTCGAAGATACCGACGCCGAACGCAACAAGCCCGAGCTTGTCGAAGGTATTCTAAGCGGACTGAACTGGCTGGGCCTCAATTGGGATGAAGGCCCGTTTTATCAATCGCAACGCACGCAGCTTTACAGCGACGCCGCCAAAAAATGCCTCGCCAACGGCAGCGCTTTTCTCTGTTACTGCGCTGCCGAAAAATATGCGGGCGGCGATCACGCTGAAGACGGCACCGCAGGCGGCCAAGTTCGCCGCGTAGTTCGCTGCAGCTGCCGCGATGGATTCCCGTCCACGCCCGGAACGAAGCCTGCCATTCGCTTCAAAGTCCCCATCGGCGGAAAAACCACTTTCTACGACGTGGTCTTCGGCGACACCGAATTTTCGAACGACGATATCGAAGATTTCATGTTGCTCCGCTCCGGCCAGGGCGGCGAGGAATTCGGCCAGCCCGTATACCAGCTCACCGTCGTCGTTGACGACATCGACATGCGCATCACTCACGTGATTCGCGGCGCCGACCATCTTTCCAACACTCCCAAACAGGTTCTTCTCTACCGCGCCCTAGAAGCCAGGCCGCCGATCTTTGCGCACCTGCCCCTCATTCTGGGACCGGATCGCAAGCGGCTCTCTAAGCGGCACGGTGCCACGAGCGTCAGCATGTATCGCGATGAAGGTTTTTTACCCGAAGCCTTTCAAAATTTCCTGGCGCTCCTCGGATGGGCTCCGGGAGGCGACGTGGAATTTCTCCGTACGCTCGACTTGATTCAGAAATTCAAACTCGAAGGCGTAAGCCGCACCAACGGCGTTTTTGACAAAGCCAAACTGGAATGGTTCAACACTCAATATCTCCAACATTTGCCAATTGAAGACTTAGTTCCACAAGTCGAACAGGAATTGAAGCGCACCGGCTTGTGGAAAGATGAGTGGGCTTCCGTACCGGGACGCGAATGGTTCAGTCGCACTGTCGATCTATTGCGGCCTCGCGTGCGCTTGTTGCCTGATTTCTCCACCTGGGCCCGGGCGTTTTTCAGCGACGACTTCGCCATCGATCCCGCGGCTGAGGCAAAGTTCTGGAAGGATCCAAAAATTCCCGATTTGCTCGCGAAATTAGCCGAGAAGTTGGCCGCACTACCGGAATGGAATCACGATGCCTGCGATCACGCCCTGCGAGCGCTCTGTGAAGCCGAAGGTGTTAAGGCCGGCTTGCTGATTAACGCCACGCGCGTAGCTATCGTAGGGCAAGCTGTCGCTCCGCCGCTGTTCGACACTATGGTGGTGCTAGGCCGAGACCGTGTACTCAACCGTTTGCGTGCCGCCGCCCCCGCGGCCATTTCGAAGACTTAAGCCGCCACGCGAATACCTGTCGAGTGTCAGTAACGCTCAAGAGCACGGTTATGATCACTGGATCGGAAATCGAAGCGGAGCTTAGTCGCAACTTTACCTGTCGCAATCATTTGCTTTATGCTGCGGTCGCCGACGGCGCAAAGCGTACCGACGCGATGCTGAAGACGTTCAAAGTGCACGTTTTGCAATCGTCAAGAAAATGGCGGTGGTCTACGTGTTTACATTCTTCGAGACGGTTCAGAAGTATCAGCAGGCGGACGCTGTTCCGAATATCTGACTACTGAATTGTGACTCCGAGTGCTGTAAGGCGCTACAGGACTCATAACTGCTCTAGTCCGACTACTGAAACGAGTAGTCCAAGTGAACCGCTTAGATAGTTCCACGTGGCAGCGACTCGGCGCACTAGAAGTCGAGAGAGATCGCAGGAAATCGCGACCCGCGAAAATCAGTCCCGTAAGTGACCAGCAGCATTACCTGCTCAAGAAACCCCGCTGTTGCCCAAAAATTGTTTGATCCTGCCCAAAAATTTCAATTTTTCCGTATTTATTGTACCAAGACTAGGGTGCCTCAGGGGGTGGGTCTTAAATTTTCTTGGGTGTCGCTTCGTTTTAACTAATTATCACTGTCGCTCTTATCGCTGCCAAAGCTCTTCCGCATTTTCCGATGCAAGATGCTGAACTCCAGCGTGGGATTGTCGCGCGTACCCGTAATGGTGATCGGAATCAATGTCCCGGCTCCGCCCTTGCTAAAAAATGGATCGATCGCTTTCAGGAAAAAAGACTTCTTGCCGCTCACCAATTGCGAAAGCTTCGCCTCCATGCGCAGCTCGCCGGTGAAATCGAGGTCCTCGCCGCGCAATTTGTAAGTCCCATTCAACTTGATCTGCGCGCCCGGAACGCTAAAAGTCAATCGATCGAACTTGATCACTCCATTCTTCAGATTAAATTTTCCTCGCAAATCCGAAATAGCGCTTCCCGCGTCAGGATTATCTGGTTTCCCCAGCGCATGGCGGCTGAATGACGCCAGCTTGTCGCGCACATCGGAACTCGCAAAGCGCGCATCACTAACATCGAATTCCCCATCCAGTGTCAGTTTATCCAGCACTTTCACTTTGCCAGGAGGCAAACCCATTTTCGTCCTCAAGTTAACCAGCCCGCTCATCATCGGTTGCGTCGACTTGGTGGCTAGCTGCAGCAAATCTTCTAACCGTGCTTTGGGCGCGATCACATCAAGAATAATCAGATGGCCCTGCTGTTCCGGCACGCGCACCACGCTGCCCTTCGCAGTAATTTGCGAGTGAATCAACGTCGCGCGAACCGGATGCAGGTACGTATCCCCGTTAGTGCCATCCACGGTCGCGGAAAATTCCGTCTTCAAAGGCACCGCTCGCCCTACCGGATCAATCGAAAAATTCGGCGTGTCAGTCACACCTTCTACCTCGATGCTCTGCAGGACCCCGGAATACTTCCCGCTTGATGACAATATCCCGCCAATCCCGGGAAGTGGCCCAAGATCTGCATCTGTAAACGTGTACGAACCGGACACCTCCGTCCCGCCAGGGTCGTCCACTTGCCAAGGCCCAAACGTTCCACTCGTTCGGATTTCTCCCACTGGCTTGGCATTTGTCAGGTTGCCGCGAAATTTAAATGGTCTTCCCGCGCCAACGGAGCTCAGAACCAAATCGTGAATATCAAAATCAAGCGGCTGCTTGCCTCCTTGTTTCGGAAGAATGAGCAACGTCGTGTTATCGCACACCACCTGATCAATCGTAATTCTTGGAAGTGGCCGTTTTATTTTTGTAGGCGGGGGGGGCGCCGGCTCCCCTAACGGCTGACCACGTGGCGGAATGGTGATCACCATATTATCCAGGTGCACTCCTCGGATATGCCGCGGAACCCGCAGAATTCCCATGAACCCCAGGTGAAACGTGAATTGTCGAATTTGAATCATCGGGGGAACATCTGTGCGGTTGTGATAATAAATCGCCAGGTTCTCGCCGGTCGCGCTCATTTCCGGAAAAGCAGTCACATGAATGGATTCCAGCTCAACCCGGCTCGCGAATCGTTCCGAAAGCGCACTCACCACCCAATCGCGCGTCACATCATCTACGTCCCGCATCCGCTGGTACAAAACCGCCGCCGGAATAATGAACACCAGCAGAACAATGCACAGCACCACAATCCACGCGCGTGAGCGCGGTTTTTGACTCTCTTCGGACACCATCACGAAAGAATAACGCAGCGCCGCTTACGGTGTTGGGAATAATTCGGTGTGTGCCGGCTTGGCGGCAGCCGCGCTGGCCACAATATTTATCGAGGCCTGCAGATCCAGGGTCACCGGAGGCAAGCAAATCGCCGTGCTACATGCTTGATATCGCAATTTCAACGGAATCTGACGCGGGCCCACTGGTGCGCTAGCCAACCCGGTCACCGGCATGAGCAAAATGACTGTGCCCTCGTAAACATTCAGCGGATTCTTGGAAAAAGTGAACGTGTGCAGCTGTCCTTTCGGATAAACTACAGTACCCGCTTTAAAATCGGCCGGCATCTCCGCGCGCAAATCCGTGGCGATCAGATAGTCCGCTGACTTTTCTCGCGCATTCACGTGAAAGCCCGGGCGAATTTTTAACACCACCGCCAATTGAAACGGTACGCCGCGCGCCGCCGGATCCGAAGATACATAAACCGTGGGATAAACAACATCGCGAGGAGGAGGAGTTTGCGCCTGCGGGCGCTCCGCACCAGAAAAAAATGCTAGCCCAAAAATTACTAGAACCGCGTCACTCAGCCTGCGAATTTTCAATCTACAAAAATTCACAACGCCACCTGGGCCCCGAGCTGTTGCGAAATCACCCGCGCCATCACTGCGTTCAGATTCTCCCCGGTCTTTTCCAGCACAAAGGCATTTTGGCTCTCAGACCACCTTAGCTTAAAGCTGGTAGACAGCGCCGAAATCCAAACCTCCCGCACCGGAGTGTTCGGGGAAACAACAAACTTCGTCTCGTCATCATCTTCAAAGAGAACCTCTAGCTTCCCGCTTTCCCCTTCGACATCAAAACCATGTGCGTCGCCCGCTGTCAGCAATCGCTTCTTGAGATCCTCAAAAGCGGCGTCTGCTTTTCGTTGAAAGTCTTTTTCTTCCAGCATGTCTTGAGCGTACACGAAGAAACTGCGTCCAGGGAAGCGCCGCCAGCTCTTTTGCCCGCGTTACCGTCGCTACAGCAGCGATTCGATCGCGTGCGACATCTCGGCCTCACTGATAATCCCGGTGATCCGTTTTACCTGCTTGCCGTCTCGCGAAATTAGAACGCTCGTCGGATACCCCAGCAGCCCGCCAAATTTCTCCGCAATGTCGTCATTTCCGATCACAATCGGATAATTCATCGTCAGCTTCTGACTATTAACATCGAAGTGCTCCGTGGAAACATACGGCTGCACCACCTTCTTCCCTTCCTCGTCCATCGCTATGCCCAGCACCGTAAATCCCTTGGCCGCATATTTTCCTTGCATATTGATTAACCACGGAATTTCTTCCCGGCACGGATCGCACCACGTAGCCCAAAAATTTACCAGCACCACTTTTCCCTTGTAATCGTCCAGCGAAGTGTCTTTCCCGTCGAGATCTTTGAACCGCACTTCAGGCGCGGGCGTACCGATGGACTTATCCGGCGAATAGTCCTTGCGCGATGCTTCCGCTACATTGTCGGACACCCGCGTTTTCTTATCCGCATAGTAGGTGAGGCCGATGAGCGCCACCACCGTTAAGACAATCACGCTAACATTCTTCATTTTCATTTCCCGATCTTAAACCGGCAGCCCTACAGTGAGAACCGGTTCAGAAAAGTTAGTTTCCCTGAGAGCCAGGTCAGTTTGTTCACGAACACGAGCCCCCCGACAAAAATTAGCAGCGCTCCGCTGAAAACTTCGACGGCATGGAGATACTTACGAAAATTCTGATAGAAACGCAGAAACTGGCCGATGCCCAGAGCAGTAAGAAGAAACGGTACCGCCAGCCCCGCGGAGTAAACCGCCAACAGCAAAATTCCCCGAGCAATCGTGTCGCTAGCCGCCGCGAGCGCCAGAACCGTTGCAAGAATCGGCCCGATGCACGGTGTCCAGCCAAATGCGAAAGCGAATCCCAGCAAAAACGCGCTCCACACGCCAGGCTGCCCGATTTTGCTTTGTATTCGCACATCGCGATTAAGCCAGCGCGCCATCGACGGACCAAAAAAACCTATTAACGACAACGAAAAAAAGTGGATCGCGCCAAATCCCGCAAAAAGCGGCCCATGTCGTAATAGCGAGATAACGCCAAGAACAACCAGCACCACCCCGATGATCAATCCCGTTTTTAACGTCAGCTTGATCAGCAATCCCAAAAGATGAAGCCCGAAAAGCAAAATCAACGCGCCCGCGATAGGCGCCAGAAAGTTTCTGTTTTGGCGCAGAAATGATCCCACTGCGCTAGCCGACGCCCCGAAAGAAATAAACACCGCCGAAAACCCCGCCACAAACGCCAGCGAAGAACCAAAAAGTCCAGAGCGCGGCATTTCTCCTTTGCGCAGTTGCTCCATGCCGATTCCGGACAACATCGAGATGTACCCGGGCACCAGCGGCAAAACGCAAGGCGACAAAAACGAAACCAGCCCAGCTAGAAATGCGCCGGCAAGTGAAACGTCGCTCATCCGTTAGCGTTCCTGTGAAATATTTCCATCGCGAACTCCCGCCAGAAGCCTGCCCGAAGACTGGTGAGAATCTCCATTCTCCCATAAATGCATTAGACGCACTTATGCACCAAAGGGTTCGAGCTAGACTTTGCAATTGGGCGGTACTCTGAAAGGATTTGAACGCTGGTAAATATCAGCGATCTCCAGCAACACCCGCTCGTTACGCTCCGCGCCGATGAATTGCACGCCAATCGGCAATCCTGCCGCCGTGAAACCACAGGGCACGGAAATCGCCGGCACCCCAGCCAGATTTGCCGGCCGGTTCAGCCGTAACAGCAGTGCGCGCGTGGGATGGTCATCCTTTCCAACGCAGCTGGTTTCTTCACTAATCAGCGGGGCCGCAATCGGCGTCGTCGGAACCATCAGCGCATCGATCGCCTCTTTCTCCATCACTTCTCGCAGCTGTGCGATGTAGTTCCTTCTCTGATCCAGTGCTTCCAGATACTCCACCGCCGAAACCTTCATCCCCATTTCAAGCCGCGAGCGAACGTCCTCGCTATATTCCGCTCTCCGGACGGGAAACCATCCTGATTGCTGATGATAATGACTGGCCTCTGCCCATGCGATCCGATTGCCGGCATTTTCGGTTTGCGCCAAAAGCGGTATGGAGACCTCCTTTATCTTTGCTCCCAATCCCCGAAGCGATCGGACCGCGGCATCAAAACTTTCCCGCACTTCACCAGACATCACGTCAAAGAAAAACTCCCGAGGTATCCCCAGTCGAAGTTTAGACAGTTTTCTTGCACCGCTCCCTCGCGGACATACACCTTCTCCTTCGTCGCCGTTAGCAATCGCCCGAAATAAAATCCCTGCATCCGCAACACTACGTGCCAGAGGCCCAACACAATCGTGCGTCACTGACAAAGGAATCACGCCCGCGACATCCACGCGACCAAGTCCAGGCTTGAGTCCCACAATCCCGCACAGCGCCGCCGGTATCCGAATCGATCCTCCGGTGTCCGTGCCAACACTGCCAAAACAAAGTCCCGCAGCTACCGCACTCGCCGAACCTCCACTTGAACCTCCCGGAATTCTCGCCGTATCCCAGGGATTTCGCGCCGGCCCGTAATGCGGATTGTTGGTCGTGACGCCGTAAGCAAACTCATGCATGTTAGTCTTGCCCAGCAAAACCGCTCCAGCCAGTTTCAGGCGTGAAACAACCGGTGCATCTTTTTCGGGAAAATAGTCGCGAAGAATTTTCGATCCAGCCGTGGTTCGAATGCCCTTAGTGCAAATATTGTCTTTCAACGAAATGGGAATGCCCTGCAGAAGCCCGCTATCGGTCCGCGTTTTGCGCTTTCCCCTTACACCAAGCTCCGCTTCCGCGCTCTTCGCCTGCTTGCGTGCCAATTCATGCGTCACCGTGATGTACGCATTTAATTTTGGGCTGAATCGTTCAATCCGCGTGAGTATCAATTCCGTCAACTCAACAGAAGACAGTTTGCCGGCGCGAAAAAGACCCGCAATCTCTGCGATCGTGGCAAACGCTAGTTCAGTCTCGTTCATTAAATTGGTTCGCGAAGAGTAGTCACTTTTTTCCAGCGTGTATTCATCCGTTAGCCCACATCTCAATAAATTCTTTCTTGCCGGCGCAAATTTCCAAACGTACCGATATTCGCAATGATAAACGCCACTCGGAACTGATTTTCCGTGCGCACCTGCCCCAGTGCTATGCGTCGGTATTCCAGCGCCAATCCGCAACACCGCCCGTTATAGCTGACTTGCACCAACTGGCTCTGCAGCGCGTTATTCGTAAAATCGTAGCTGATTCCAGAAGCAGCGCTGAATCCCTCGCTGTTCTGGCTCCCGTAGCCAAATAATGTGCGTACTTGATTTGAAATCGGCTGCAGGATCGGGTTAGTGTCCAGCCGAAAATGCGCTATTGTCGCGTACCACTTTCCATACGGTTTCACTTTTAGCAGCGTGCCGATAGTCGTCAACTTTGCAATATTGGGGTCGTACTCCAGGATCTGCTCGAAGTCGTATTTGCTGCCCGGCTCAATGGTCACATCGCTTACCAGTGGAGACCAGTGCACCGGCCCTAGCGCGAACGCGAACGGCGTGATGGAATTCAGCGCCTGAAATACGTTGCGCTCCCCGGCCACCGCGGCTCCTCCAAAGCTCGGATCGAAAAAATGTTTCTGTACCAGTCGCCACGAAATCAGCTCCCGCGCCTCGTCGTCGCCTTCATGTTTCACAAAAAATCGTTGCGTGACTCCGTACTCTATTTCGTTTGTATCGGTGAGCGTCGAATCCGAATCGAAGCGGATGAAGTCCGCAAAATTGTTTACACCCGTAACATAACGATAGGTAATCACCGGCTCAATCGAATGCTTAAATCTTTTTTTTGATTTTGGACGCTCAAAGAAACGCTCCAGCGTTGGCGGCCGCAGATCTACTGTGAATTCCCCGGTGTTGCGCACAATCGCTTGATTGCTCACCGCACCATCCGCCGTCAACGAAGCCCCGTAACGCGTGGTTCGAAACGCTGCGGTACTTGTGATGCCCAGCCAATTCCCCACATGCATCGGCACCGTCACTCGTGGAGCAAATTCAGTGCGGCCCACAAAACTTGGCGTATTGATTTCGCTATCGGCGCGGTGCAGCGCATCCACAAAACTGTCGAATCCAAAATAAACCGGCAAATTCCTCCATGGTGCTTGCTCCACGGAATCAAAACGCGCTTCCGGAAAATTTCGAATGCTCACGCTGATATCCGGGGTTACCTCCAAAAAGCTTTTGTCATTCAATCCCGCAAAATTAAGGCTGAACCCGCGGAAATTATTGCTGAGAAAAACCGCGCTCCGCACTTCGGAGTTGATCGCGTCGCCATAGGTGTCCGCAAACGCCAGTCGAAACGTCAGCGAAGAAAGCTGGTTATAGTCCGTTACGAATCGCCAGCCGCCTGGCAGCTGCGATTGGATTTCGAGACGCTGCTCCTCGCCGCCCTGCGGCTGCCGCACTCCGCCGACTAGCAAGCCGCGGTCGTCAACGCCGTAATACGTGTAGTTGATCGAAGTCCCTTCGAATGGCTTGGCGCGCAGAGCGCCTCGTTCCGCGACTCCGCGCGAGCTCATGTATTGCGCTCCCCACGTGGCGTCAAACCACGGCTTGGGAGCCCAGTAGAAAGCGTCGCCGAACGTAAACCCCTTCCGCGAACTGTCCCCTATATCCGGGATTAGAAATCCGGACTCCCGCACTTTGCGCCCGGCCGGCGCTGTCGCATATGGCAGCCAAACAAGTGGGACACGAAACAGCCGAAAATTCGCGTTCACCATCGCCACAGTCTTTTCTAGTTGTACTCGCGCGTGCGGCGCATAGAACTGCCACGTGGGATGCGTCGGATCGCAGATGGTGATCCACGCCTGGTCAATTACATAAACATCTCTTGCAAATCGCTCAACATCCCGGGCTTCGAAGTAAAGCGGATTATTTGACAGCAAAACATTGGGATTGGGCCGCCGCTCGATTTTGACCGTGCCTCGCACATTATGGAAAACGCCGTGCCCGGTTTTAACGTTGTAGTGCGCATCGTCAGCCTCCACGTGTTGATTCTCAAAATCGAATTGCACGTGGCCACGCGCAAATGCTTCAGAGGTCTTCTCGTTATATTCCACGTGATCCGCTCGCAATCGCGAATCTCCGTACCGAATATCCACATCATCGTCGGCAATATACAAATCGCCGCGACGGCTTTGCGGTCCGCGAGACGAAAGATCCGCCACGCCGCCGGTTTTGAATGGCAGATGCGCCTGCTGCGCGCTGGCCGTTCTTATCGCAGGCGCTGCAAAAATATAAACAAAGAAAAAAATTGAAACGAGCCAGCGATAAGCCGCGGCAGTGGCATTCCGCGCGGGGACACGGCGGTTTACAGCAGACATGTAAGCCATGAAAGCAGTTGGATAGCCTAGCATGGGCTCGCCACCCTGAGTAGGCGACGAGTTTCAAGATGCCGTTGGAACGCCAGCAGATGCCCCAGCCCGGACTTATCGCGAAATTAATTCCCACTTAACCTTGCGGACTGTTTCTAGTCACCACGAACCCGTGTTCAGCAATCAGTTTCACAGTGTAAATTTCATTGAACCCCTCGCCTGGCGTCGGCGGAACTAACTTTTTATATGCTGCCGCCACAGCCGGAGCCGGAACCTTTTGCCTCCCGGTACGCAAATTATTTCGCAGCATCGCTTCCCGCAAACTCGCTTCGAAAAAGTAAGCCACCGTCCGAAACCCAGCCGAACGAGCAGGCACTACGTAGCGCACCCGGTCCGATGCAAGCGGGTTGGTGTTATCAACGACAAACGACTGTCTGCCTTCAAGGCAAGCCTCCACCAGCAACTCTTCTCGCCGCCGGGTGCGCAACATATCCAGATTGATGCGCACGTGAGTATCGAAAAACCGCTCCCGGAAAAAACTGCTTTTGCCGGATCCTTGAATCCCGATAAAAATCACTGCTTCCATAACGCGTATCCAGCCAAATCAAAAAACACGCAGGGTGCCCCCGCCCTCGATTTTTAGGGTTTACCCGCCGTGGCGGGTGGGTCTTGCACTTTCCCATTGGTTATGCCACATCGCTAACAATCAATTGGCCTTCCACGTCATCTCCTGCTGCGCCATGCAATTCCCATTCACCTGTACCGTATTTTGGGCAATTTCGGAGGCCTGGGCCCATGCCGAATCGCCGAGCCCACTGGCTCGTAACCAAGCTCCTCCCCTTCCCGCACCGACCGCAGCATCAACCCGCCCCGGCTCATGTCCCCACGCCCCACAAACGCCGAAGGAAAAATTAGTCGCTCGTCGAAAATTCCCAGTAATGGTTCCACATATTTCGCTGTCGCGATGCTTCCCAGCAGCACGAACTCGCATCGTTTTCCGGCTTTGCGCAATAATTCCTGCGCATCCCGCACCAGCGGCTCCCGATACCGCGGATCACCTGCGTCAACCTGAACATCCGCAATCTCAACCATCTCGTCGTGGGTCAACAGCGCGTCAGGAGAAACCAATCCGCGTCCCGCCGTGATCACCAATATTCCTGGCACTCCCGACGGCGGTGACGCAAACGCGCGTGCATACGCGAGTTTCCCCCGAAAATACAATCCGCTGATGAAGCTGAATAATTCTCCCAGCGGCAGCCCATCATTGCGCAGCCGTCGCGCGAGTACGAATCGCGCGTTCTCGCTCATGATCATCTTGGCGCGAACCCCGCCGGCATTTGCGGGCGAAAGCAGAAAAATCCGGTAGGCCACACGCGGCTGCGAAGCGGGCCTCGCTTGCCGATCGTTTGATTTGGCCCGCTGAATTAGTTTCGTTTGTGTCATGGCAGGTAATCGATGAGGCAAATCACTAGAGCAAATTCAAAGCTGACTTATTTTCCCGCTTAACTTGTTTCATCGTGCAATCCCGGGGAGCTTTCTCCGGACGCCAGCGCAGGAATTTAGTGCCATGACGGAATCTTCCGCCAGTGAAGTGATCGAACTGCACTTCCGCCACCAGCTTCGGATCGAGCGGTTGCCACTCCATCGAATGTTTTGTGCTCCACCGGCTCAACCCGCCCGGCGCTTTTCCCGTAAACCCCGGCGGCTTGATCATTTTCTCCAACTTTTTCGTTAACGCCAAACGCTCGTCCGCCTGAATCGTCGAACTGAATCCCACGTGGTCGAGCAATCCTTCCTCGTTGTACAGCCCCAGCAGCAGCGAACCGACCAGCGGCCTTTTCTCCAAATACCTGAATCCCCCAACCAGGCAATCGGCGGTGTGCTGCTTTTTGATTTTCTGCATGCCGGTGCGCTCGCCAGTTTGATACGGCAAATCCTTGCGCTTGGCAATAATTCCATCCAGCCCCACGCCCATGTGAAACCATTCCCGCGCGGTAGCTAAATCATCAGTGAAGGGCGAAAGACTGATGGAACCATTCTCGGCGAAAAACGTTTTAGCGAAGCGCTCCAGTTCGCGGCGCCGTCTCTCCAGTGGTAGCTTAGCCAGCAATTTTCCTTTTTCGTCCAGCAACAAATCAAAAACAATAAACACGCTGGGATGTTCCTGGCTCAATTTCAAAACACGGCTAGCCGCCGGGTGGATGCGCATCAACAACTCATCGAAAGACAGATTGCCGTCCACCGGAATCACAATTTCGCCATCGAGAACAAATTTCTTGGCTTTCAGCGCCAGCAACGTCCCCCCCAATTCCGGAAAATACCGCGTCAACGGCTTGCCCGATTTGGATTGCAGATCGATCTGCTCCGCATCACGAAACGCCAGGCATCGAAATCCATCCCATTTGGGCTCATATTGCCACTCCGGTCCCTCCGGCAGCTCCGTAGCCGGCAAAGCCTCCATCGGCGCATATTTCTTCTTGAGCCGCAGCGTCATAAAAACGCTTTCAGGTCCACGCGATTTTTTTCTTCCAATAATGGCTTCCACAGATCGCCGATTCTTCGCAGCCGCGCCGGAACATTTTTCACCGTGAAATCTTCAATCCGCAGGCCGCGCTCCACTTCTTCCCAGGTTACCGGCGTCGAAACCGTCGCCGCAGGTTTAGGCCGCACCGAATAAACCGAAGCCAGCGTCCGGTTCCACGCGTTCTGGTTGTAATCAACCAACACGCGCCCGCGCGGCCGCTTGGCCACGCGATATTCCGCCGTAATTATTTTTGGATGCCGCGCTTCCAATTCTTTCGCGAACGCTTTGGCAAAACTCCACACTTCCTTCTGCGTCGGTTCTCGCTTGATCGCCACGTACACGTGAATTCCTCGCGAGCCGGTGGTCTTCGCGTAATTTTTTATTTTGATGGAATCCAGTGCTTCCCGAACGATCAGCGCCGTCTCCAACACGCCCTTGAACGACGCTCCAACGACCGGGTCCAGGTCAAAATGCAGATAATCCGGCCGGTCCACATCGTCGCATCGCGCGTACCACGGATTCAGGTCGATGCACCCTAGATTTACCACCCACAGCAGCGACGACAAATGTTGAATCACCGGAAAGTCAATCACATTGCCAGAACCGTGCTCGATGGAACACGTCGGAATCGAATCTGGCCGCGGCGATGGCGCGCGCTTCATAAAAAAGAATTCGCCATTTATCCCGTTGGGGTAACGCTTCATGACCATCGCGCGATTCTGCAGATGCGGCAACAACCATGGAGAAACATCCAGATAGTATTGCAACAGGTCTCGCTTGGTCAGGCCCAGCTCGGGAAAATATATCTTGTTTAAATTGGTGAGACTCACCGGACCGCCCTCCACGGTTAGCGTGGCGTTGTCCACATTGCGGGAAATTTCCAGCCCGTTCGGTCGGGTGATCACATCACTTCTTCCCGAACGGGAAGGTGCCCGAGGACTAGCTTTACGTGGCCTGGCCGCAGCTGTACGCGGCGCAGCCACTACTTTGCGCTTGGACGGAGTTTTTGCCTTGGCTTTGGATGTCACGCTGCTTAGATGATGTTCCACAACATTGCGGTCTTTTTATTATTGCCCGCCACGATTGCTAGTGAAAATCGTGCGACGTGGTCGGAGCGCCGGTAATTATTAACGGCCGGATCCGTTGCGATTTCACCGAAACCACATTATCCAGGTTCTGCAACTGCCCCTCAATCATCAAAAATTGTTGATGCACCACCACTACATGGCATTCTTCAAACAGCTGTGGCGAAATAATCGCGTTGGCAATCCCCGTTTCATCTTCCATGCTTAAAAATACGAATCCCTTGGCGGTGCCGGGACGCTGTCGCGCAATCACCCCTCCCGCTATTCGCACCTGCATTCCATCTGGCAATCCAGCTAATTCTGCCGCGCTGCGTATCCCCATTTTTCGCAGCTCCGCGCGATGATAAGCCATGGGATGCGGCCCCACAGTCATTCCCGTACTGCGAAAATCCGCCACCAACCTTTCTTCAGCGTTCATCTGCGCAAGCGGCGACTGCGCAGAATCGTAATTTCCCTCAAAACTTCCTGTCGATACTTTCTCTTTACCATCATCTTTTTTCATGTCGTCGCAAAGTTCATACAAAGGACCCGCCGATCGCGCCGTCCTCTCCACCTGCCACAAAGCGCTGCGCCGATGAAATCCCCGCTGGTTCCCCAGCCGGTTCAAAGCCCCCACCTCCGCGAGCACTGCCAATTCCCCTTTCTGAATCCGCGGAACGCGTCGTTTCAAATCATCCACAGAAGTAAATGGCCGCGCCCTACGTTCGCGAACAATTTCCTCCCCAATCTCCGCGCGCAAACCTTTCACATACCGCAGTCCCAGTCGCACCGCAAACTTCTCGTCAATTTTTTCCAGCGTGCAAAGCCAGTTCGAACACGTAATGTCAATCGGCCGCACACGCAAACCGTGTCTTTGCGCATCCGTAACCAGCGAAGGCGGCTGATAAAATCCCATCGGCTGATTGTTCAGCATCGCCGCCGTAAATGCTGCCAGGTAATGGCATTTCAAATACGCGCTGGCATACGCGATCAACGCAAAACTAGCCGCATGCGATTCAGGAAATCCATACAACGCAAACGAAGTAATCGAACGAATAATCGTCTCCTGCGTGTCCCCGCTGATCCCATTTTTGTCCATACCCCGTCGCAACTTCAGCTCCACATCTTTCATGCGCCTTTCAGAGCGCTTGAAACCAAACGCCCGCCTCAACTCTTCCGCCTCGCCACCGCTAAAACCCGCGGCAATCATGGCCATGCGCAGCAGTTGCTCCTGAAAAAGCGGCACTCCCAGCGTGCGCGCCAGTACCGGTTCCAGCGAAGGATGCAAACACGTCACCGGCTCGCGCCCCGCGCGCCGCTTTAAATAAGGATTCACCATTTGCCCCACAATCGGCCCCGGCCGAATAATCGCCACTTGCACAACAATGTCGTAGAAACACTTCGGATTCAGCCGCGGCAAACACGCCATCTGCGCGCGGCTTTCAATTTGAAACATCCCCACGGTGTCCGCTTTTTGTAAGGTTTTATAAACTAATTCATCATTCGCGGGCAGTCGGCTCAAATCCACTTCTTCGCCATAATCATCGCGAATAATTTTCAGCGAATCCTCCAGCACCGCCATCATCCCCAGTCCCAGCAAGTCCACTTTCACGATGCCCATATCCGCGCAATCGTCTTTATCCCATTGCACCACCACGCGCCCCGGCATCGTCGCCGGCTCCAGCGGCACCACCGAATCCAGTTGCCCCTGGCACACCACCATTCCTCCCGAATGTTGCCCAAGGTGCCGAGGCAAATCTTGAAATCTCAAACACAACTCGCAAAATTTGCGAATCTGCGGATGCTGCAAATCCAGCCCGGCATCCTTAAACTGCCGTTCCAGTGTGTCGTTGGCGTCCTTGTATTCCCACGCTCCCACCAGCGAGGTCAGCCGATTCAATACCTCCGGATCAAACGCAAACGCTTTCCCAATCTCGCGCGCCGCCGACCGTCCACGATACGTAATCACATTCGCCGTCATCGCCGCGCCAAGTTTTCCGTACCGTTCATAAACATATTGAATAGCGCGTTCGCGTTGATCACCACTTGGAAGATCGAGGTCAATGTCCGGCCACTCACCCCGCTCCTCGGACAAAAACCGTTCGAACAGCAACTCCATGCCCACCGGATCTACCGCCGTAATACCCAGCGCATAGCAAACCGCGCTATTCGCCGCCGACCCTCGCCCTTGCACCAGAATATTTTGCTGCCCGCAAAAACGGATAATGTCCCACACAATCAGGAAATAGCCCGCCAGAACGAGCTTTTCAATCACCGCAAGCTCGTGCGCTATTTGCTTCTGCGCGCGTTCGTTGTCGGTTCCGTAGCGCGTCAGCATGCCGTCGTAAGTGCGGTCGCGCAAAAACTGCATCTGCGAGCGCCCATCCGGCACCGGATATATAGGAAACTGGTAACCCAGATCGTTCAAAGTAAATTGCAGCCGTGAAGCCAGCACCTGCGTGTTGGCAATCGCTTTGGGAAGATCAGCGAAAAGTTTCACCATCTCCGCGCCAGACTTCAAATGGCGTTCGGCGTTGCGCGCCAGCAGCCGTCCGGCAGTAGCCAGTGTGCGGTGATGACGAACACAAGAAAATACATCCAGCAATTCACGCTGCTCCGGCAAAGCATGACAAACTCCGTTGGTAGCCAGCACCGGCAAATTTAATTTTAGCGCGATTTCCCGCGCGCACTGATTGCGCACCTCTTCATCCCGGCAATAATGCCGTTGCAATTCGACATATACATTTTGCCGTCCAAATAATTCGCAAAGCTGCTGAACGCTGTTAATCGCCGCTTCCAGTCCGCCGGATGCCAGCGCATGAGCGAGCGGCCCTTCATCTCCCCCGGTGAGACAAATTAATCCACCGCCGTCATTTTCCAGTTGCGCGGCTATTTCCCCGCGCGAAATCTGTCCTTCCCCTTTTTTTGCACGCAATTTCATGCTGGTGATCAAGCGGCAAATATTTTGATAACCCTTGCGGGACTCCACCAGCAACGGATACCGCCATCCTTCCTCCGAAGTAACCTCTGCGCCGATCAGCGCGCGCACGTTGGATTTCCGCGCCGCCATATAAAAACGCGGCGCCCCATATATGCCATCGCAATCGAGCACCGCCAGCGCTTCCATTTCGCGTTCGGCGCACACGCTGGCCAACTCTTCCGGCAAAGAAGCCCCCGCAAGAAAGCTGAACGCGGAACGCGCATGCAATTCCGTGTACATCAGTCGTACATTCCCCTCAGAAACCACCCCTGCTGCCGTAAATCGTAATAAATCAGATAAAGCCCACGCTCACCCGCAGGATTTGCAGAGCGTCTATTTTTTTGTGCGCTCGCTGAAAAACGAACTTCCACATCCCATTCCGCTTGATCCCAGGGGTCCTGCCACCACTCTCCAGAAGTTCGCCACGGCCCGGACGCAGCCACAATTTCACCGTGCGATCCTTGAAAAAATACTCGCGCCGGAAGACCTTCGCGCAATTCCACACACGCCGGAACCCTGGGACGTAAGAGACGAAAACCGTTTGCAGGCTTTACTATTCGCGACGCAGAAGAATTCTTTTCCACCGATTTATCCGCCGCCGCAATCGGCTTTTTTTTGCGGCCGCCTGCCGCCTCCTGCGCCAACCGAAAGCGCTCCATTCGAATCGCATCCGGCCGGTGCGTATCCATCAGTTGCGGCGAGCCCACATTCGCGTCGCCCACCAGGTTCGCGAGCCGCGCCATGGTCAGCTCCAGTTTTTCCGGCTCCGGCGAAGCAGGCAGAAATAATCCGCGTTGCGTGGTGCGCACCCGGTCCGCTTCCGCCGATAGCATTATTTTTATAACTGCTGCAGGCGGCGGATCGGACTGCAAGCGCAACCGCACCAATTTCAGCAGCAGTTTGGAATCTCGCATCGGCACCGGCAGCGCCAAAATCTTTTCAAATTTGCGTGGAAGCAGTTTGTGCTGATCCGCATCCGCGGAAAGTTGCAAGCCTTTTTCGAACGAACGTTCCAACTCGAATTCCATTCGAATACTGCGCGCCGACAACGAGCGCGCCGCCAGCCGTTCGCACAATTGATCCAGCAATCGCCCCAGAACAAAGCTCAGCGATTCCAGCTCCTCGACGGAATCATCCAGCTCCATTTCTTCCTGAAAATTATCCGAAGGCTTGGCCAGCACCTGCGAACGCACCAATGCTCCGCGCGCCAGCGTGTGCAATCGCACCCCCTCTTGACCCAGCCGTTCAGAAAGCTGTATCACCGGCAACGCAGCCAGCCTGCCGCAGGTTTCCACGCCCCAGCGCGTCAATGTTTCCAGAATTTCAGGAGCAGGAAGAAGTGTGCGCACCGGCAAAGTCCTCAGTCGCTTTGCTTCTTCCCCCGGAGGAATTAAGGTGATGCCCGGCATCCCACGCGACGCCAGAATCGCCACTTCGATATTTTCAGCTATCGCGATGCGTGCGCTTAAACCCAGCCCGGAGCCGCGTTTCGCAAGTTCCTGAGCAATTTTTTCTTCCGTGCCAAATAAACCGCTCAATCCCGTCAGATCCAGAACTATCGTGTCTGGTGCGCTATTTTCTACCCGCGGCGAAACCGACCACCCCAGATCCAGCAGCGCCTCATGCGTGGTTTTCTCTTGCACCGGCGAACGGTGCCGAATTTCCATATCCGTAAATTGCGCCGCTTGTGATTTCGCCATCCCCAATTCGATTCCCACTTGCGCCGCTCGCCGATTGGCCGCCACCACGCTCCACAATGGCGCTGTGCCTTCCACAATCGCCACCGCTCGCTCGCGAAGCGCAGCCTCCCCGCGCACCACCGCTTGCACAATAAAATCGGGAATATGAATGGCGGCAAAAGACATGAACGTTCAATCGCGAATTAGAAATAAAATTCAGCAAAATTATTTGCGTTCCGCGCTCCTCATTTAAGTTTCGCTTCCACAGGCAGGGCGTGCAAATAGGTCCAAACGGATTGCGCCGAAAAACTTTGCGTGTCACTACGCTCGAAGCCGTCACTGGAATTCGCGAAATCGCGACCCGCAAAACGCCTCCCAATAGACACCGGCCCGTTTTGCGCCTGCCGGAACTCATTTTGCGCTTGCTGAAAATTGATCGACTGCATGCGCGTATGCAGCATCTCCGCTTGAACATCCGAGCCGTCCAGCAAGCGTGCATGCGCCAAACCGGCTTGCGCCAACCATTCCTTTGCTAAAACTTTCTGTGCCAACCCTCCACGTGAATGCCGCGAAATTTCTGTCGTCTTAATCCCTGTCGCGTTAATTCCTGCGGTCTTGTCTTTAACATTGCCTTTCCCCGCGCCCGACCATTTCGCCGTCTTCAGGCTCATCCGCAAAACCAGCGAAGCGCACGTTTTCGCGTTGGACTCCTGCTCCAGCACCAGCAACACCGTCGACGTATCTTCTACCGCCCGTCTGAACCGGAACCACGCATTCAGCGGCACATGCCGCACCATTTCCGGCGCCACATCGCTAAGGTCCAGCGCAATAAACCCAAATCCCCCACCCTGAATCACCAGATCGGCAGCACGCAATGACTGATCAAGCCCGCGGCAGCGCACCCACAGCAATTGCTGCAACTCCACTCCGGCAGCTTCCGCGCTTCGTGGATCAAATGAATCCCGCGCGTCAATCAGCGCGCACACTTCCGCATCCGCCGTCCTCGACGCCAAAGCCGAAAGCAGCACCGTCGTCCGCCCCGAACACGGCGGCCCACAAATTTCCGTCAACGCCCCACGCGGAAAACCCCCGGCCAAAGCATCAATCTCCGGAATCCCCGTGAGAACCGTCTCCACACTCTTGCGGTCGCGATACCCAAACGGGGAAACTACCCGTCCAGCCAGCGAAAGCTCAACATCAGAACGGAGAGTAGCGAGATTGGAGCGCATGGCAGATCTTCAGGACTCAAAACGATTTCGCTTTTTGTTCGCCCTGAGTCGTATTCTGTAAAATTCCTGCGCTCCTGTCAAGCCCTTTACTTTTTTAGTGTGGGTTAGTTTGCTACTGACTGGTTAACGAGGAAGTTGATTTGATGCTACGTTTTCCGTCCGCTGATGTCGCGAATGATGGCCACTGCCCCGACAACTTTTCCCCCGGCATCCTTAACCGCAGACAGCATCTCTGAAACCTCAATACGACGCTGCCCCTTACCGATATGTATAGTTTCCTTCGCTGCAGTTCTTTCTCCCCGCTTTAGTAGTTCCAGGATTGCCGGCAACTCATCCGCTTGCTCATCGGGCAAAAGCAAAGTCCGCGGCCGCCCCACTACCTCGTTCGCGGAATAACCGTAGATGTTCCCAGCGCCGGTATTCCAGCTGGCAATCGTGCCGTCCAGCGTGTGCATGATAATTGCATCGTTCGAACATTCCACGATCGAGGTGAACTGTGAAAGCTTTTCCCCAATGCGCCCTCGTTCCGCAACCGCGCATTTCAACTCCTGATTTGCGCGAACGAATTCGTTGGCCCGGCCAGCCAACCCGCGCTTCCATTGTTTGTAAGGCCCCGTCGGCCCCAGTTGCGCGCGTAAGAACTGTACAAACGCTCGCCACGACGCGTTATCAAGCAGGAATGGCAGCATCACGTTCGCCATCGCCGGCCCCGCCGCGGCAGATCTCTGTTTATCAATCAGCTGGTGAAGCGAGGTTCCGTATTTGTGCGCCGATAACCATGACGCGCTCGCGGCATTCAGAAGTTCTCTTTCATTCTCCGATTCCACTTGCTCCCTGAGACGTTGAACCAGCGCCGCAATATTTGCGATATTTTCAGTGCGCTCAACCAGCAGTGGCAGCACTTCTTCGGAGGCTTGAATCAGGATCTCCGTGGTGATTTGTATGTTGCGGTTTGAATAAACCAGCGCACGCTCTGCTAGCTCTAGCCTGGCCTCGAGCGCAGCGCGAGAGGATATCAGGGCGCTTTGCTGCACGGTCGTCATTGGAAGTAAGCGCCATCCATGGACCCGCAAGAATCGCTGCCACGAGTCTCGAAAGTGCGCTGGCGTTTTATGATCATTTCTTCACCGTGAGCAAGCTTTCGATTTTCATCTCCAGCCGGGCAAAGTCCAGCGGTTTGGTATCATAGTCATCGCAGCCCGCGTCCAACGCTGTATTGCGATCCGTCACCAATGCGTGCGCGGTCAGCGCGATAATCGGTATGTGCCGCGTGCGCTCATTGTTTTTCAGCAGCCGCGTCAACTCCCATCCATTCATCAGCGGCAGGCTGATATCCATCAAAATAAGATCAGGCCCTTCAGAACAAGCCAGAAAATGACCTTGTTCTCCATCGAGAGCAGAGATAACAGAATGACCCTTACGTTCCAGCCTTCTCGACAGCATCTCTCGATTCATCTCGTTATCTTCGACAAGCAGAATTTTCGGCATCTTGATTTTTCCTGGTCTTGATGGCCAGATTCGCGCAATTTTGCGGCGCAAAATTTTGAAACGGCCCTCGCTTCACCGGCTTAGCCACAACTCTATCTATCAGGTAGAATCTAATACTTGGCGGGTGCGTGCGAATGAACCGCTGGTACCGTTTTTTTCAAACTTTTCAAGGCAATATTAGCTTTTTGGATACAGGGAAACTGAGGTTCGAGTAACCAAAATATGGGAGTAACAGCTTGATTGTTGCTGTGAGGGGGTATACAGAAATCTTTCACCAGGGCCGAAGACGTTTCAACGCCTTGAGAATCATCGCAAGTTCTTTTCCGCCTACCGAATTGAACTGCACACCCATGCCTCTGCCCGGTCTGGAATTACGGACCATTGCCTCAAGCTTTAGTTCCCCTTCAACCATGGCAAAAATCAGCTTTAGCGGAGTGCCCACGGCGACCACATCATTCGTAACAATGAATGCGCCGGAAGCGCTGAAATCCAATACCCGGGAAGTGTATCTTTGTTTCTCAAATCTCCACGACACCCACATTCCCGTCGGAGTTGCTACGCGACGATCTTTCCGTCTTTCCGGCCCACCCTCCGGTTTCGATCCGCGTTCAGTTTTGTCAGTTCGTAATTTCAATAAATCCCCAGATTATTGTAGAGCCCGATTTTACTCGATAATTTCCGTTATTGGCGGATGATTAAATCCAAATGTTCACTCTCCATTGCCCGCGACGGTTTCTCCCTTTTCCAATACGACTTGCTGTTCATCACCGGTTTTCACCTTTTGGAAAAAACTTCGTAATGGAGCGTGGAATTTCTGATCCATCAGCACAAAGTCTATTTTTAATTGGCGTTTTATCTGCACCACATTGCCCGTTCCGGTTACCGCCAGATCGTATCTCGCCGCCTTCATATCCATGGTCTTAGGTTCGGGCAGACTTCGCACCTGCCACTGTGCCGACATCCGTATGTTGATTTCATCCGTCTTCCCGAACGGATGTTCGAATACACTGCTAAGTGCGATTCGTGCGCTCGAATATATGTTTTTCAGAACTGTTGAATAATCCTACTGGCATGATCGCGCGTTTGCCGCTAATCGATGCGCATCCGGGCGCCTTTAAGTGAAATTCCGCCACCAGCGTCGGAGAGGCGCTAGTCAAATCCGGTTTGTTCGTCAGTCCCACTTCTGAACCGGCCGCGACATATTCTTTGACCTTGTCTTCCAAAAACTTCTTCTGCGCTTCTTCATCTTTCAGCATTTCGTCAATGCGCAATGCATAAACCTCCTGCCCGCTGAAGGTCACCGCCAGCTTTCCTTCCAATGTCCCGTCCTCGGCCAGGCTTAGGTCCGCTACCCGACGCACCTCTAACACCGAACTATCCTCCAGATTTGTTTCCATCCACATGCCACCTGTTTTCTCAACCTTCAGTCCAGCTACTCCGGTTTCCTCCCATGGAAGTAGCCCATAGGGTGCCATCTCCCCTCCAGGATCTAGATATATCTCGCGCCCATCGACTTTTACGGCCACCGCTGCGAATCCCAATTCGCTGGTGTTCATTCTTTCCTTTTTGAAAAAGTTCTGTTTGCGATTCGAAAGCAGCAGCGGATAGGCTTCAAATCCTGCGGCACGCGCCAACCCCAAAAATAACCAATCGATTTGGTTCTTGTACCTGTAGCCGTTGCTAAGCAGTTCTTCAACATTATTGATAGGCCTGAAGCCCTCGCGTCTTTTCTCTTCGTCCGTCTTCCGCAGTTCGTAAGTCAAATTTCGAATTTTTTGCGTTCGTTCATATAGCTTATGCAGCTTGATGACGCTATCACTGTGCCATCAGTGTGTACCGTCCGTCCCCGCAGACTGCTGATGTCATACCTGCCTTGAAGAGAAGGAATTTCCACATCGCCGTATTTCCGTTCATCCTCGGTCAAAACTTTGATCCGCACATAAACGTGTTCATGCGACCCGTATAACTTGTCCTCTCGGTCCACTTGCCGGTACAAAATCACCGCCGGTGCACCGGGTGCCTCCGAAACCCTGGTCATTTTCAATTCCTCTGGCTTGATGAGAGGCCAATCACTACCGCTTACCACTGCGAAACATTTCGCAGCAAACACGCCCAGGATTACCGCGAGCAAAATTAAAACACGCCGGTTAAGCACTGGTTTTCTCCCGATTTGAGCCTGATACAACTCTGTCTATCTAGTCTCTTCTAAGCGGGTCACATCTGCCTGCGGCGTGTCCCAAAAGGTATCTACACTCATGATCGCTCTTGCGACAGACAACCGTCGTTCCTCATAAGGCCCCGACTGCCACCGAACCTGGCCGAAACCTCACATTTTCACGGGGCCCCTGGATACAGCTTTCCTACAAGCTGTCTACATGGATGTAGCTATTCCCCCGCGCCGATCAAAATGGTCTATTGGCATACTGCACAGTTGCCGCTGCGCCTCTGATTCTGCCCGGAAGTGGCGTAAAAGCTCCTAGCGTCCAGCTTTAGAAGTTAGAAGGAGGGTCGATGTCGGCTCCTTTGTCCCGTGTGTACCCACAACCTGTCGAGTTGGCCCGCCGAAGCCCGTTGCTCATGGTCGTTCCGGCGGTGATCGTTGTCAGCCTTCTGGGCATCGCCGGCGTGGGGTTTGCCTGGAGTTCCGCGGTACGCACCAAGCACGCGGTAACTGACAGTTACAACTCACTCGAGAAGCGCCTCGCGCAAACCGAGGAAACCAACGCGCAACTCCGAGGTCAACTCAGCGTCGTCGCTGGCCGCCTGCAACTCACTCCGGAAGAGGAAGCCGAGGCCGAACGCATCGCCGACCGAGTCCGCGGCATGAACGCGCAGCAAATAGCCAAAGTGGATGAGGAACTCCGCGCCGAACTCGCCGCCAAGGCCAGCGCAAACGAGCTGGAAACCAAGGTCAACGACACCGACCTGGCGGAAGTCGCGACCAGATCCCACAAAGAAGTTGCTGCCGTCCGCGAAGAAGTCGAAAACACCAAAAAAGACATGGAAGTCACCGTGACCGATCTCAACAAGCGGCTCGAGCGCGGTCAGCATGAGGTCGAGCTGCTGCGTACCGCCGGTCAGCACACTGATTTTGATTTCGCTCTGAACGGAAAAGCCGCAAAGACCACCCTCGCGGGCGTCACCATCGAGTTGCAAGATTCCAATGTGAAAAAGAATCAGTTCAACTTGGTTCTTCTGATCGGCACCACTCGCCTGGTTCAGAAAAATCGCTTACTTGACGAGCCCATTTTCTTTTACCGGCCTAACGACACCGCTCCCATGGAATTGCTCGTGAATCGCCTGGCTAAGCACAGCGTCTCTGGGCGTCTCATCGTTCCCAAATCAAGTATGGCGGTCAGCAATACTTCCGCCAGCACGGCGTCATCCCATCCGTCTCCATAACCGCGCGCTTCGAGGGTAAATGTCGCAGCACCAACGAGGAATCGGAGCGGACCGCCGCGTCCACCAGAGGTTTGAGGACCTACGTGCCAGCCTCGTGGAGTTGGGCGAAAATAATAACGGCATCGTCCTCAATATCAGCGAAGGCGGCATGGCCATCCTGTCGACCGAAGAGATGGATCTGAATACTCTTCACAATCTGCGGTTTCAGGCTCCGGAATTTGAACATTGGATGGAGATCGCCGCGGAAATCGCCTGGATCAGCGACTCGAAAAAACAAGCGGGCATGCGTTTTAAGAGCTTAACCGAGACTGCGCGAACTCAGCTGCGAGCGGGAATTTCCATTGCCACGGTGCGATCTAGGCGCGCCAAACAAGCCAATCAAACACCCACCACCGCAGAACTCCCCCCAGAAGTAACTGACTCCAACTCCATGCCGGCGTCAGTCGTCGCGACTGATGCCGTAACGAGCGTCGCTTCCGAGCCCGAACAGCATGCCAATGAAGCGATAGCGAATCCGCTCATAGAAAAACCGGAACAGCATGAAGCCTCGTCGCACTCAGAGGCACACGAATCAGCGCCGGATTCTCCCTCGCCGGAAGTACACCCGGAAGCTAAGACCCAAGAAAAAGAAATTCCCCCGGAAGAATCAAAGCCATATCCGTGGACGCAGTCGCTCAACTCCCTCAATACAAAGTCACGCGATGCAAACCTGCAAAAAACATTTACCTTGGTGCCCGGTAACGCCAAGCCTTCGACACTTACGCCGCAAAAAAGCGCTCTCTCAGAGATGCGCTTCAGCCACCTGCTCGCAAAAAGCGGAGTAAAGCTCCCCAGCTACGCCCGCGACGGAACAATTCGAGTTTCCTATGGCAAATGGGCCGTCATAGCCGCGATTGCCATCGCAGCCTCGCTCCTCGCCTTCCTGGTCGGCTGGCTCCTGGGCGACCCCGCCCGCATAAAATTGCCTCATTAGCTACCAAAGATTGCACTCCTCAAACGAGAACATCAGTCTCTCGGCACAATTGCCGGAGCAAAGTGGCAGGTAATTTTGTCATGAGGAAACGCAGACTCCTTGAGCCTCTGAAGTTCTTTTTCAATCGACACAAAATCAGGCGGGAGTGACTCTGTTCTACCTGCATACTCTCCGATGGCAAATGTTCTCCACACCATTCCAACGCCATCATCGATAGAGATTCTGTGGAATTCTAACTCCTCTCTTCCTTGTGCAGAGAGTCGCATCAGGAACTGTTTCTCCGGCAAGGCAAGAAAGTGCTTCTCTATAAGCAAACGCACTAAATTCCTGACCGCGTCAGTGCTTACTTTGTTTCTACAAGTTGGAATCAGCGCCAGCGACATCGATCGATTAGGGTATGCTTGCCAAATCACAGAGCCATCGCCATAAACAAAAAACACTTGAACTCGGTCATGGGGTGGTGGCCAATACGCAATTTTCAGCTTTTGAAGTGCAGCTTGGTCTCTTAGCATGCCCTCCAAGTCAAGTTGATGCCGAGGCTCTGCTTCCTGCAGCACACATAACAACAAAATTGTGAAGACAACCCTCATGGCAACTTTGCCGTAAGATCGTACCTTACTGATTTGGTTGCCAAGGAGTCTAGGCCATTTGCACTACTGGAGATGTAAGCGACACCGAGATCTGACGAGAGGTGGTCTGTGCGACGTTATGCTTGCCTCACCATTTTCATCTTCATCAATCTATTCCTGCCAATCTCACTCGACGCTCAAAAACAACTAGCGAAGTCCCCGAAAATTTTGTCGGCGAAAACAGTTTACTTCGACAACCGCACAGGTGCCGACGCTGTGGGAGCCGCCGCAGTAACTGAACTGAAAAAATGGGGACGATTCCAGGTCGTTTATAACAAACCTAAGGCCGATTTAATTCTTTTGTTATCCGCGGACCCCTACCACGGCGGCTACATTATTTTTGCCAGCGGCCAAACAGGAGCCGTCGACGCTAATGGCGATGTCCAGCAAGACATCGTCCCGAACTACAACAGGCTCGCCCCGGTCCGGGATGCCTATCTAACTGTCATCGACCCAAGCACCGGCAAACCTCTCTGGACTGACTCACACGTCTGGGGAGGCCTGCTGACAGGTAAAAACAGTGTAGGCGCGCGCCTGGTTCAAAAATTGCAAAAACAAATCAGTAAATAAAACGCGTGGCAACCCAACAAGCCAGCCTGGTTCGTGCCTCTTCTAACAGTAATTATTCGCGCAGATTGTTGCTGCGCCAATCAATCTGAAACTCACGCCTTGCACTTTTACCCTTCCCGTGTTAATGCATAGAAGCACGAGGTATATGCATGTCTCCCTCCAAATCCGACCTCCCCCAGGGCACCCTCGACCTCCTGATCCTAAAAGTAATTGCGCTTGGCCCCGTCCACGGCTACGCCATCGCGCAACGCCTCGAACAAGTCTCCCGCGGCGTCGTGCAAGTCCCGGAAGGCTCGCTCTACCCCGCACTGCACCGCCTCGAAAACCGCGGCTTGCTAGCCGCCGATTGGAAAGAAACCGAGACCGGGCGCGAGGCCAAGTTCTATCGCCTGACGCGAATAGGATCGCAGCAGCTTAAATCCGAAGCGGCTGACTGGCAGCGGCTGATCGACGCCATCGCACTAATCCTTGGTATGGCCGATAGAGGTGCGCAATGAAAATGAACTGGTGGAAGCGCCTCGCGCGAAGAACGCAAATGGAAGCCCAGCTCGAAAAGGAACTCAGCTTTCATCTCGAGCAGCACACCGCTCAACTCATCGACAGCGGCATAGCTCCCGATCAGGCACGCCGACAAGCGCGCCTCGCGCTCGGCGGTCCAGAACAGGTCAAAGAAGCGTGCCGCGATGCACGGGGCACCCGCTGGCTGGAAGATTTCCTGCAGGACACCCGCTATGCGCTGCGCACCTTCCGGCGAAAGCCCGGCTTCACCATCATCGCGCTCTTGATACTTTCGCTCGGCATCGGAGCCACCACAGTAATGTTCGCGGTCATCAACAGTGTTTTGCTAAGGCCGCTCTGCTACCCACAACCCGACAGACTCGTCACGTTACGTGGATCCACCGAATCCTTGGGCGAGCTCTGGGGCTTTTCCCACCTTGATTTCGTCGACGTCAAAAATCAAAGTCACACGCTTGCCCTGGCTGCCTGGACTTATGCCGGAGGCACCATCAGTGAGCCAGGAGAACCTGAGTACGTGAACGGCCGAGACATCTCCGCGGACTTATTCTCCACCCTCGGTATCTCCCCGATACAAGGTCGCGCATTTTCGGCGGACGAAGACCGGCCCGGCGCGCCGCCGATCGCAATTATCAGCTTTGGATTGTGGCAGCGCGACTTTGGCCGCCAGCCAAGCGTTATCGGCAAGTCGCTCGTGTATGACGGCAAACCCTACACCGTGGTCGGCGTCGCGCCCCCTGCATTCCAGTTGGATGGAGAAGCGGACGTGTTCACTCCGCTGGAGCAACGGCAAACCACCGACCCGCGCACGCAGAATCGCGCCGCGCGTTTTCTCCGTGTCATGGCCCGCGTGCGCCCCGGCTTTGCATTGGCCGAGGCCCGCACCGAGTTGGCGCTGATCGCGCGTGATCTGGCTGAAGAATATCCCAAATCTAACGCGGGCTTCGTCATGATCCCCTACCCGTTGCAAAAAGAATTGGTCGGAGACGTCGGCTCAACACTCTGGCTGCTCCTCAGCGCAGTCGGCCTTGTGCTTCTCATCGCCTGTGTGAATATCGCGAGTCTCCTGCTGGCCCGAGCGGTTTCTCGCGAGCGCGAACTTGCCATGCGTGTCGCCCTGGGCGCGGGCCGTGGCCGCCTGGCGCGCCAGTGCCTTACCGAAAGCGCCATACTGGGTCTTGGCGGTGGACTCCTCGGTGTACTGCTCGCGCTCGTGAGCGTTCATCCGTTTGTCGCGTTTTGGCCAGGCAACTTGCCCCGCGCGGAAGAAGTTCATCTGGATTGGCGGGTACTTATTTTCGCCGTGGGCGCCTCGCTCTTAAGCGGCCTTCTTTTCGGACTGGCCCCGGCCGTGCGCGTCCCCGTGCGCGGCGTAGAACAAACCCTCCGCGCGGGAGCCCGCACCATCACCGGAAGCTCGCGCCGCTTGCACAGCGCATTCGTAATCTCCGAAATCGCTCTCGCCGTTATCCTTGTAGTCTCCGCCGGGATGCTCGGCCACACGCTACTCGCTCTCTCATCCCTCGATCCCGGTTTCAACGTGCACAATGTACTAGCCGCGCACTTCGCGCTTTCTCCCGGCGCCCGCGCGAATCCCGAGCAAATCCGCGCCGCCTGGCAGGACGTTCTCGATCGTGCTCGTCGCGTCTCCGGCGTTGAGTCCGTCGCGCTGGCCGACATAATCCCCATGCGTGAAGGAGAAAACTCCCTCCCGTACTGGACCACCGCCACGCCCCCGCCACCAAACCAGGAGCCGGTGGCGTTGGCCTCCTGCGTAACACCGGACTATCTGAATGTGATGGGCATTCCGCTGCGCCAGGGCCGCTTCTTCAATGAACACGATCACATCGATAGTGCACCTGTCGTCGTGATTGACGAAAATCTCGCCCAGCATGCTTTCGGCACGAAAGACGCCGTTGGCAAGCCCATCTGGATCCCTGCCATGGGCGCCATTCCAGCTCTGGTAGTCGGCGTAGTCGGTCATGTGCGTCACTGGGGCCTGGCCGCCGACGATCAATCGCGAGTGCGCGATCAAATGTATTATCCCTTAGCTCAGGTGCCCGCCCCGCTGTTGCATTTCTTTTCATCCGTCATGTCCATTGCAGCCCGAACCACCATCCCGCCGACGAACGTCGCTGAGCCATTGCGCCGGGAATTGCGAGGCGCGGCCAACGATCAAGCCCTCTACGAAGTCCTCACCATGGAGCAACTCGTCAGTGCCTCGCTCGCCCGCCAACGCTTCCTCTTGCTCTTGTTCGGCATTTTCGCTGGACTAGCTTTGCTTCTCGCGTGCATCGGCATTTATGGCGTGCTGGCCTACTTGACTAGCCAACGTGAGGCCGAAATCGGCGTGCGCATGACCCTCGGAGCCAAACCACTCGACGTAATCCGCTTGGTGCTCGGAGAAAGCCTCGCGATGATTTTCATCGGCGTTGCCGGAGGCATGCTCGCCGCCGTCGCCGCAGGCCGAATCTTAAATCGTCTCGTAGAGGGAATGCGCCCCGCCGACATATCCACTTTCGCCATCACCATTCCCATCCTAGTCATCGCCGCGCTATTCGCCAGTTTTGTCCCCGCACGCTGCGCGAGCCGCATTGACCCCATGACTGCCCTGCGCCAGCAGTAGCCGCTTCCATGTGGGCTGTTATGGATCTCGCCTAACAATTTTCGAAACGTGCTGGGTCAGCAGTTGGTCAAAGATCTTGCTGCCCAGCACTCTGAAATACTCGCTTTGGAATCACTGTGAACTGGCGCACCCCGTAGTAAAGGATAGGAATTTGCATCGATGAGCGCCCTTGAATACAAACTCCACTAAAACTGCGAATCGATGTGCGCCGTGTAGAAATGTATTCCATTTTCGGAAAAGGCGAGTGAGTACTCGTCCCGGAACTTCGCCTCCCTGCGGAAAACCAACGGTGGGATCACCACGAGAGCCGCGAAAAGGATAAGAACGAGAGCTCCAGACGCCACCACACAAATTACGGCAAGCCAATGATAGTCTGGCGAACGCCAGGAATAAGCTCCGAGCAGCGCTGCCACTATGGCGCGCTATCGAATCGCATTCGCAGCCGCGAAGAATAGTGGGCCCGCAACGCGCTGACGTAGTCGCTCTCCGCATAACGGAACGAAATATTTCGTCTCACTCATTCCGCGCTACCGTCAGATACATGTAAGTGTTCGCTCACTCATTCAACCGGCCTACAGCTTTCCCGCACGATTCTGTTGCTCCAAATACTTCACCAACTCCAAGAAAGTGAAATCCATCTCCGCATCCAACTCAGACAGCCGATCACGCAGCCAATTAAAACACCACACCGTCGGAACCGCCACGAGCACTCCCATTGCGGAACACACTAATGATTCCGCCGTCCAGAGGGCGGTCATCCCCAAAGCCGTTGCACGGCTCATTGCAATGCCTCGAAACGACTCAAGAATCCCAAAGCAGGTCCCAAAGAATCCGACCAGCGGTGCAGTCGCCGCGATCGTTCCAAACGTGCTCAACCCCTCCCGCAACTGCTCATGCATACGGTTCCCTGATATCCGTGCGCCTCGCTTTCCCATCTCTATGGACCACTGCACCGACACAACCCGGCGGCTCACGCAAAATTCTCGTAGTCCGCCGGCAAAAACCGCGGCTACGTGACTCCGCTTTCTTTCCTCCGCCAACGCCAGTACGCCGTCCCAATCTTCCCGTTCAAGCAGACTCGGCACAAGTTTCAAGAAGCTCCGTGATTGCCAAGCCGCCGAGTTATATCTCACCACGCGTTCTGTACCCGTTATCAACACCCAAAAAAACGTGAAAACCAGCAACGTCACCGAGCCTTCCACCTGCGGGCTGGCGGTTTGCCACACTTCCGCGACAAAAAACCACCCGTCACACATGATAGTCACACCCTCATCTGCAGCAGGACGAACTCTTCGAAGCCTTAGCCCGGACGCAAAATGGGCGATGAACATTCGCCTTATGTTCACAGACACCGTCATCTTCACTTTAGTTCCCACAACTAGCTTGGGGTTGTGAGGAGGTAAGGTGGAGGCTGATCGTCGCATTCTCGGAAATTGGGCCGGGCTTCCCAATGCGGTTATATGCTGCCCCCCTCATACGATCCTCCCGCATCCTAATTTTGATTGAAGAAGGGCGAGCTATGGCCAAGCGCACCTTAGCCAAGCAACTGGACCTGATTTCCACCAAAGCCTCGCTCGACGAATTGCGCGAAACCGCCAAATCCTGCAAAAATTGCGATCTCTGGAAGACTGCCACGCAAACCGTTTTCGGCGAAGGTGGCGCGCACAGCAAGCTCATGTTGGTCGGCGAGCAACCCGGCGACCAGGAAGATCTCGCCGGAAAACCTTTCGTCGGTCCCGCGGGCAAGCTGCTCGATAACGCTCTCGTCGAAGCCGGCATCGACCGCAAAAAAGTTTATGTCACCAACGCTGTCAAACATTTCAAATGGGAACCCCGTGGCAAACGACGCATCCACAAAAAACCCAACGCCGCGGAAATCGCCGCCTGCCGTCCCTGGCTCGACGCAGAAATCGCCGCCATCCGCCCCAAGGTAATTGTTTGTCTCGGCGCCACCGCGGCTCAAGCCTTGCTCGGCAAAGATTTTCGCGTCACTCAGCATCGCGGTGAAATCGTCGAGTCCGCTCTCGCGCCTTTCGTCGCCGCTACAGTGCACCCTTCTTCGATCTTGCGCGCCCCGGACGAGAATGCCCGCCACGAAGAAATGGCCCGCTTCATTGCCGATCTCAAGAAGATTGCCCGCGTTTTGCAATGAACGTTTAAACTATCTCTCCATGCCTGACCCAGGAAAAGTGCGCATCGGCATCTCCGGGTGGACCTACAAACCTTGGCGCGGTGTTTTCTACCCCGAAGATTTAAAACAAAAGCTCGAACTCGAATACGCCTCAAAAACTTTCAACTCCATCGAAATCAACGGCACCTTTTACTCCCTGCAGCGCCCTCCAAGTTTCGAACGCTGGGCCGCCGAAACGCCTGACGATTTTGTCTTTTCCGTGAAGGCTCCGCGCTTTATCACCCACATCAGGCGTCTCAAAGATGCCAAAGCTCCAGTCGCAAATTTCCTGGCTTCGGGAATTTTTAATCTAGGCGCAAAACTCGGACCAATTTTGTGGCAATTGCCGCCGAACTTCATCTTCAGGCCCGAAGTGCTCGAGGACTTTTTTCTATTGCTTCCTCACGACACCGAGAAAGCATCCGCCGTAGCTAACAAACACGATAAATGGATGTCCGGCCGCACTGCGCTGAAGCCCGACGCCAAGCGGCCCTTGCGCCACGCCGTGGAAATCCGTCATGCCAGCTTTGCGACTCCCGAATTTATCAATCTTTTGCGCCAATACGATGTCGCGCTAGTTTGCGCGGACACCGTCGAATGGCCACGCCTGATGGACGTCACTTCCGATTTTATGTATTGCCGCCTGCATGGCTCCGAAGTTTTGTATGCCAGTGGTTACGACGAGCCATCCTTGGACCAGTGGGCAACCCGCGTCCACCACTGGGCCCGCGGAGGCGAGCCGGAAGACGCCGAACGCGTCATCAAAGAAAAAGGCCCGCAAAAACCTCAACGCGACGTCTTTGTTTATTTCGACAACGACACTAAAGTCCGCGCGCCCTTCGACGCCAAGACCCTTACCGCAAAAATAAACAAGCTTCTCGCTAAGTGAACGACCGTCGCGATGCGTGGATCGCGAAGTGAAGAAAGCTCGTGATGCGTGGAAGCGCTACAAATTCCCAAACGGTCACTCCGATTCCTAAACAGTCATTTCAATGCGTAAACGGTCATTCCGACCGGAGCAGGCCGACGCTTTTTCCTCTCGTTCGTCCGCGAGCGAGTCGGCCTCCGCAGCGGAGGAATCTCTCTTCGATCCCTCGCGCAAGCCAAGTCCAAATTTTCCCTGTCACCGTCCGACTCATCCTCACTCTCGTCTTACCAAGGCTTATTTCCTGTGGCTGGTCGGAATCTTCGTATCCCCATAAATCTCATCCGCCTTGGTATCAGGGCGCCGTTCGTCCGGACAAGGCGCCTCCCCTTGTGGCGATTTCTTGTCGTCAGCAGTCTTTGGCGTAATCTTCGGTTTGGAACTGAGCGATTTCTTAGCGGGTTTCACCATGACACATCCTTGTCCCTACAGATTTGACGACTCCAAGCTTTTGGAAATACCTTCCAACGGAATGGCTACCCATCCCGGCCGATTGTTCAATTCATACCCTAACTCGTACACCGCCTTCTCCAGCACATGCAATTGCAGCAACGAATCAATCTCTTCGCGACTCGGCGGAAGAAACTCCGCCCCGCGAGCCATTTTCATATACTCAACCAAAAAGCGCTCGCTCACCCATTTGGCCCACACTTCCGCCCAGCCCTTCAATTTTCCCCTGTTGCCATCATTAACATTCACGCTCCCTGTCGAAGCCAGCAACGGCGCATGCGCCGCATAATGAAACGACCGCAACATTCCCGCCACATCCTGCAGCGGCGAACGCTTCAAACGCCGCTGCGACAATGGCCGCGCCGGCTCCCCTTCAAAATCAATAATCACGAAGTCAGCCCCGGTGTACAAAACCTGGCCCAAATGATAATCGCCATGTATTCTCGTCCGCACTGCCCGTATAGGAACACTTAGCGCAGCATGAAATCGCTCAATAATCTGCGGCTGACTGCCTAGCACTCTCTCCACTTTCGGTTTCGCATTTTCCGGCAGGCGATCGTGCGCACGCCGCAGCTGCCGGAAAATCCGGTTGGTCAACTCCAGCAGCGCATCCTCAAAGCCTCGCTGAAACGTGTCATCAAAAGGCTCAGGTGCGAAATCAGGTTCCGCAGCAGCGGCCGGAGACACCAAAGCCAAATGCAATTCCGCCGTTCGCCGCGCGAGCAGCTCCGCCGATTCCAAAAATGGAGCAATCAACGCGCGCGCCGTAGCGTTCCGCGAATCCGCGACGCCGCCCTCTGCCGAATTTTTGCCCACCTCATTATAAAAATCCGAAATCGACTTCATGGTGTATTGCCACGCATCGCCCTGATTCGGCACAAACCCCTGCAGAATCCCCTGCGTCATCCCCAGTCCGCGCGCTCCGCGATATTCCAGTGCTCCAAGCAACTGCGGCGTGTGCTGATAGTGCGCCTTCTCCGTAAGAAAGCCACCGACCTCAAGGTCTGGATTTACGCCCTCCTCCAGTCGCCGAAAAAATTTCAATATCAAGCGGTCCCCGTAAGCGACTGAGGTGTTGCTCTGTTCCGCGGTAATCGCGCGAGGGTGCAGGCTCCCGGCGGCGCCGGTTTCCTGCATCGACAACCCATGAGTGCGCGACGTCACCAACTCTCCAACCTCCCCGGTAAAAACCAATGCCCTCTCAATCGCGTCCAGCAAAAAAGAAAGAAATATTTCATTCTTCAGCGCATCGGTAAGCGTCACCTTCACTCCACTCGCACGCCCCGAAACCATCAACACCGCACCGGGCACCCCGGCTCCACGATTCGAGTCGGCCTCTTTCCCGGGTGCCCCGGGTTCGCCTTTGAGGTTTGAACCCCGGTCTTTCTTTGGATCCGAGTCCTTCGCCACCACCAGCGGCAAAGAATAAAAATCCGCCCCGCCGCCCTCATACTCCACCTTCACCACCACAATCAGCGCATCCAGTCCCTCCCGCTCCAACGTAACGAAATCGGCCACCTCCGTGGCCCGCACCTCCCGAGCTTTAGCCCCGAACCAACGCTGCGCTTTCAAGTAAGCCGGTAGCTGTACCGGCAATTCCGCTTTTAAATTAGGAAACATGTCTTTACCAAAACCTGGCGCCGCCATAAATATCTTCCTCCGCCAAATGCATCACAACGGTTGCGGTTCTTTGTATTTTTCCTTCGTCGTATTTCCCAGGTATCTCTCCAGCGCGCGCCGCGCCAGATCCTGTCCTCCCAGTCCAAACGCAATGGCCAGCCCCAACATCGAAGCTCCAAACACAATCGAAAACGCCGCCAGCACTGTTTGCCGCGCCAAGCCCAATTCCTCCAGCGCCATCGAAATCGCCAAAATCCAGATCACAAACCGAATCGACCAGCTCCAGATTTTCGGCGAGCGAATACCCGCATTCACGGAAGCCAGCAACGCCGCACGCGACAGAAAATTCGCCAACACCAATCCCAGAAATAAAATCACCATGGCGATAAATACTTCTGGCAGGAAACGGAACAATCGCGAGATCTGCTCCTGCAATCCCGCTACTCCCAAAACGCTGATGCCGATCAGGATGAATCCCAGCCAGGTGATCCAGAATATCGACCGGCTCAGCAGTTCCGTCATCGACGGCAGATCCGCCATCCGCAATACCCGCGAAGCCCCCGCGTCTTCCGAGACCCGATCCAATTTTGTTAGCCGCAGCACCGCCCTGAATATTTGGCCCAGTAGATAAGCGGCCAGCAATCCCACCAGAATGATGACCACCATGACCACCAATCGCGGCAGAAATTCCGCGATCATATGCACCAGATTGTAGTAAGCCTGCTCCAAACCTTGCACGATGGTGATTCTCATGATTTCACCTCGACTCCTGCTTTCCACTTCTCCATCAAATACGGCTTCTGCCGTTCGAACTCCAAACAAAGATTTTCACTCACCGCTTCCATTTCCGTCGCTGAAGTATCGGCATATTCCTCCAGGAACGAATAAATTTTCCCGCGATAAAGTGGCACCAACGCCTGCACCAAGTGATCGCGATTGATCACCGAATGATGGTATGAGGCCGCAAATTCATATAGCATCGTCACCCACAACTCCGCCGGAAACCGGAATGAATGTTGGTCCAGCGTCGCGATGCCTTGAATACTCTCCAGCGTTTGTGGACTTAAGATCGACTCCAGGATCGGTTCAAGTTCTTTGACGCCGGTTTGGAACATTTCAAACATTCTCGCGCGATTAAGCTCCATCGGTTCCGCAGTAACGGCGTGGTCTGGACCAAACGTCGGCAGTGCTTCTGAGCCCTTGCGCTCTAGCCACCACGGCTGGTGTGTTTCCAGCAACCAGAACAAACTCCCTACCGTTTGGCGCAACACTTCCACGAGATCGGGACCCGCTCCATCCGGTGGTGGTGGCTTCTCGCCAAGATAAACCTGGCAGCAGCGATAATCGGACGTCAGGGCCGAAATTCCCATCCACGCTTCCGGCCGCGAACGAATCGGTTCTTCGTGCCACATATCTTCATTCAGGCAAAAGTTCCCAAGCTGGTTCGAAAACGCCCACTCGTCGGAATACAGCTCCCGAATCCTGCGGCCGAATAGTGCGCGCGTCATGGGATAAAGAAGATTCCGGGCCAGCAAACCCTGAAATTTATGTCGCGAATATAATGGCGCTACAAAATCGAAGCTGTCTCGGAACGCCGGACGCAGAAGATTCGCGACCCATTCCGGAGACGTACTGGAAGTAGCCGGCGATACCACCGCGCACGCCCGCGCTCGTAGCAAATCCGACGCCGAAAGAATCGTGCGCAGCGCCAGGCCCGGGGACGGCGCCCCACTGAATGCCGCCGTAACCCGGTGAATCGTTCGCAGCGAGGTTATCCCCTTGGAGTTCGAATTATTCCCTGGCTCTCCATCGCCCGAGTGCTCGTCGGATCCAGAGTCTTCAACCGCGCCACCATCAACGCTGATAATCGCCACGCGCTGCCGCACAAAATTCTGCTGTAAACTTTTTTCAACGTAGTGCGCAGCCCGCCGCACCGTGTTGGCGCTCCGGTGCGCGAGGATCCCAACAAGCAGGTCCACCTCGCCGACACTCATTAATTGACGAAGCAGGTCGTCAGAAAGGAAGGTTTCGTCAGCCAAAGTACTTCAACTCTCGCTTTCAACCGGGCGGAAACATAATACCGGGCCACTGTCGATAATGCGCAGCTTAAACTGCCACCGTCAAATGCGGCGTAGTCGGAACCAGTAAAATTGATAAGGACCAAGGGTCAGCAGATACGGCAAATCGCCAAATCTCGGAAACAGGTTTCTTCCAAACATTTCTATTGGTATATAACCCTTATACCGTTGCACATCCAGCTCCACAGCCTGCGCGGAGCTCGACAAATTATTCACCACCAGAATTTTTTCGTTGCCCAGCTCGCGAATATACGCCAGCACCCTATGATTCGACGGCCGCAAAAACTCCATCGTTCCCCGGCTGAACACCCGGTACGAATTTCGCGTCTTGATCAGCGCTTTCATCCACGACAGCAGCGAGTGGCTGAATCTTCGTTGCGAATCCACATTCACCACCTGGTAGCCATATACGGAATTGGAAATCAGCGGCGAATATAACCGTTCCGGATCAGCAAAAGAAAACCCCGCATTCGTACCGCCATTCCACTGCATCGGCGTTCGAACTCCGTTGCGGTCTCCTAGATAAATATTGTCGCCCATCCCGATTTCGTCGCCGTAATAAACGATCGGCGTGCCCGGCATGGACATCAGCAATCCATTCAGCAGCTCGATCCGACGCCGGTCATTTTCCATCATCGGTGCCAGCCGCCGCCGGATCCCCAAATTAATCCGCATCGTTTTATCCGTGGCGTACTCGTCGTACATATAATCGCGCTCGACGTCCGTCACCATCTCCAGCGTAAGCTCGTCGTGGTTCCTCAAAAATATGCACCACTGGCAATTTTCCGGAATCGGTGGAGTCTGATCGAGAATCTCAATGATCGGCTTGCGATCTTCCAGTTTCACCGCCATGAACATTCGCGGCATCAACGGAAAATGAAACGCGGTATGAAATTCGTCGCCATCCCCAAAGTATGCGCGGACATCCGCCGGCCATTGATTCGCTTCCGCTAACAACATCCTCCCCGGATAAAATTGATCCAGCCGCTTGCGGACCTCTTTGATCACCGCGTGCGTCTCGGGAAGATTTTCGCAAGACGTTCCTTCGCGTTCCACCAGGTACGGCACCGCGTCCAGCCGGAATCCATCCACGCCCATGTCCAGCCAAAACCTCATGATCTCCCACATCGCTTCAAACACGTCGGGGTTATCAAAATTCAAATCCGGCTGGTGGTTGAAAAATCTGTGCCAGTAATACGATTTCGAGACCGGGTCCCATGTCCAGTTCGACAGCTCCGTGTCGATAAAAATAATCCGCACGCCCTTATATTTCGTGTCGGTATCGCTCCACACGTACCAATCACGTTTTGGGTTATCCCGCGAGCTGCGTGCTTCCTGAAACCACGGATGCTGGTCCGAGGTGTGATTCATCACCATCTCAATGAGTACGCGCAGCCCCCGATTGTGCGCCGCGTTGAGAAAAGCCTTGAAGTCGTCCAGTGTTCCGTAACTCGGATGAACGGTGGTGTAATCCGCGATGTCGTAGCCGTCATCGCGTAAAGGCGAAGGATAAAACGGCAGCAGCCAGATGGTGTTGGTGCCCAGTTCCTGAAGATAGTCGAGGCGTTGCGTCAGCCCGACAAAATCACCGATCCCGTCGCCGTTGCTGTCGCAAAACGTGCGTACGTGCAGCTGGTAAATTACCGCGTCTTTGTACCACAGGTTGTCTTCTTGCAACGCCAACGGGGTGACTCTCCTTTTCAGCGCCTCATCAGCGTGAATGCAAGTTCAAAATATTATCGTAACGGCTCAACTCGAAATATATGCGCAGGCAAAACCGCGGGATTCAGTTCCACATAATTTCTGCTTCCCTGCCAGATATATTTTTTATCCGTCAGCAGGTCGTTCATCTCGTAAGACTCCCCAGCCGCCAGCCGGAATTCCTTCAACGCCACATCCACCCATCCCGTCTGCTTGTTTACCGGGTCTAGATTCACCACCACCAGGAGTTTGTCGCCGCGATCCTCCGACGTTTGGCTATAAGCGATCAGTTGCGGATTATCCGTGACGTGAAATTTCAAACCAAAGTTGTGCTGCAAAGCAACATGATCCCGCCGGATGCTGTTCACCCGGCGTATCAGCCCCTTCAGACTTTTTGGGTCGTTCCTGTTCCAAACCCGCACTTGATATTTTTCCGAGTCCAGATATTCTTCGCTAGCCTCGCGCACCGCCACATTTTCCATTAACTCAAACGCCGGTCCATAAATCCCATAATTCGCTCCCAGCGTTGCCGCCAAAACCAATCGCGCAATAAATGCCGGTCGCCCGCCCTTCTGCAGATACTCATTTAAAATGTCCGGAGTGTTCGGCCACAAGTTAGGCCGAAAGAAATCGCTCACCGGCGGCTCAGTAATCTCCGTGAAATATTCCGTCAGCTCTGCTTTGGTATTTTTCCACGCGAAGTACGTATACGACTGGGTGAATCCCAGTTTCGCCAACCGGTACATCACTTTAGGCCGCGTGAACGCCTCCGCCAAAAAAATCACCTCGGGATATTCCCGCTGTGTCTCTCGGATCAGCCATTCCCAAAATGCAAATGGCTTGGTGTGCGGATTGTCCACCCGGAAAATCTTGATGCCATGCGAAATCCAGAAAAAAATCACGCTCTTTAGTTCTTCCGCCAGCGCCACATAGTTTGCCGTCTCAAAATCCAGCGGATATATATCCTGATATTTCTTTGGCGGATTCTCCGCATACTGCACGCTGCCATCCGCTCGCGAACGAAACCATTCCCGATGTTCTTTCACATAAGGATGATCCGGCGAACATTGAAACGCGATATCCAGCGCCAGCTCAATTCCGTGCAGCTCTGCTTTCGCGCGTAACGCCCGCAAATCCGCCAGCGTTCCCAATTCCGGATTTATAGCTTTGTGCCCGCCGTCTTTCGAACCAATGGCCCACGGACTCCCCGGATCAGCCGCCGTCGGCGTTGTGGAATTATTTTTGCCTTTGCGTTCCGTCTTTCCGATCGGATGAATCGGCGGCAAATACAAAACATCAAATCCCATATCCGCCACGTATTCCACATACTCAGCGCAATCACGCAAAGTTCCGGGCCTCTCGGCGGAAGTTGTACAGGAACGCGGAAACATTTCGTACCACGCGCTGAAACGTGCCCGCGCGCGATCAACCCGCAACACCAGTTCTTTCTCGTAAACCGTATCGCCGGCGCGATCCCGGTACCGCGACATCAGCAAAATTAAATCTTCATCTTCCGAGAACGCCACCGCAGCCGCCACATCCGTCCCCCCGATCCTTTCCAACCGAGCGCCCAGCGCATTCAACATCTCCAGGTCCGCAGAACTCGCGCCCTCTGCAGCAGTCGCCAAAAATTTCACTCCGGTCTTCAATTCCAGCGACAGCTCTTGTCCCGCGGTCGCTTTTTTCCCCAAATCGCGAGCCCAGGTTTTAAAACCATCCACCCACCCTCGCAAAGTATAAAGATAAGTTCCCACACTCCCCGGTCGGAACTGTGCCTCCCATCGGTCATTCGTAACCAACTGCATTGGCTCATACTGCCAATCCGCTTCGCCCTCTCGGCGATATTGCAGCGCCGCATCCACCACATCGTGTCCCTCAGCAAAAATATCAGCGCTCACCGTCACCAGTTCCCCCGGTGTGCGCGTAATGGGAAATCGCCCGCCATCAATTTCCGGCAGCGCGCTTTCAATCACCACTCTCTGGACAGACTTCGGCGTATTTTTATCTACAGTTTTCTTTGGAAGGAATCGTTCGTCGGTGACCGTCACGGCGTGCAGTAAATTCGCTCCCCATCCTTATTTATTATCTTCGACTCATTATATACGCCTGTAGCGCAACGATTCCTCATGCAGCGAAATACTTATTCAAATGATTAAAATTCCAGTTGCGATTTAACGAAACAGTTAATTCCCTCTACTGGATTCACTGGATACTCTCACACGCCTCAAAAGCCTACACTGGTGATGCTGATGGGCGTGGTTTGCCCAGCAACGAGGCCCAAGTGAAAATAGCCCAAGTATCGCCTCTGTACGAAAGTGTTCCACCCAAAATGTATGGAGGTACCGAACGCGTCGTTTCGTTCCTTACCGAGGAACTGGTTGCCCAAGGCCAGGATGTAACTCTTTTCGCCAGCGGAGATTCGCAAACGTCCGCGAAGCTCGTTCCGGGCTCAAAAACATCTCTGCGGCTCAGTAAAAATTCCGTCGACCATCTGGCCCACCACATTGCTATGTTGGATGACGTGATGCGCATGGCGCCCGAATTCGATGTCATTCATTTCCATATCGATTACATGCATTTCCCGCTGTCCCGCTATTGCGCGCTGCCCAGCGTCACCACTCTTCATGGCCGCTTGGATCTTCCCGATTTAATTCCAGTCTATAAACGCTATTCCGACGCCCCGGTGATTTCCATTTCTATGGCACAGCGAAAACCGTTGCCCCGCGCGAACTGGGTTGCCAATATTCATCACGGCCTGCCTGCCGATCTCTTGACCTTTAATCCCAAAGCAGGCGAGTATCTCGCATTTCTTGGCCGTATCTCCCCGGAAAAACGCCTTGATCGCGCCATCGAAATCGCTAAGCGCGCTGGCATGCCCCTTAAAGTAGCCGCCAAAATCGACAACGCCGACCGCGTCTACTATGAGTCCACCATCAAGCCGCTAATGGGCGATCCCAACATCGAATTCATCGGTGAGATTGGTGAAAACGAGAAAAGCGAATTTCTTGGCAATGCCTATGCTTACCTTTTCCCCATCGACTGGCCCGAGCCTTTCGGTTTGACCATGATCGAAGCCATGGCCTGCGGCACTCCCACCATCGCCTTCAATTGTGGCTCGGTTCCGGAAGTAATGCAGGAAGGTCTCACCGGCTTCATCGTCAACAATATCGATCAAGCCGTCGCAGCAGTGGGAAAAATAGATTCAATCGAACGCACTGCTTGCCGTAACGTCTTTGAAAAGCGCTACACATCCGCGCATATGTCCGAACGATACATCCAGGTCTATCAGTCTATGGCCTCGGATATCCACCTCGCCGCCCGTGCCCAGGATGTCTCGGATAAACCTCGTTCACAGGCAATCGCATAATAAAAAATCCCCGATTCGTGGCAGGATAGGTCTGTGGCAGATATTGTCCGCGTCAAAGACCAGTATTACGTTAAGGCGACCTCGGCGCTCGCCGATGATCGCACGCGCGTTCTCAAATACGGCGACACCTTCGCTGTACTAAATCGCTATGGCGACATCGAGCCGCTCGGCTTCGGCCAGTTCGGCTTGTTCCACTCCGAAACTCGCCACCTCTCGCGCATGACTCTGCAGTTAAATTCGCAGACTCCCATGCTGCTCAGCTCTACCATCCGCGACGACAACGCCTTCCTCGCCGTGGATATGACCAATTTCGACACCACCAGCAACGGCCCCGCCAACCTTAAGGCTGACCAAGGCTTGCCCCGCGAAACGATCCATCTTTTCCGCTCTAAATTTCTCGATAAGGCCACCTGCTACGAGCAGATCCGCTTGATCAATTACGGTCTGCAACCTCTGCAAGTCTCCTTGAGCTTTCAATTCGAAGCCGACTTTGCCGACATCTTCGAAGTCCGCGGCACCAAGCGCGCAAAAAAAGGCGATCGCCTGTCCGACTCTCTCGACGGCGATACCGCCGTCCTTTCCTACCGCGGTCTCGACCATGTCAGCAGGAAGACTCGCATTGAATTCACTCCCAAGCCTCGCGTGCTCACCACCCGCCAGGCCCGTTACGAATTCACTCTCGAACCCAAACAGGAGCAATCCGTTTTCGTCACCGTCTCCTGCGAACGAAATTTAATTCCCGTCCCCACCAATCCCTACCACAGCGCGTTCGACACGCTGCACAATCGTTCCACCAAAGAGCGCCTGCACGAGTGCCAGATCACCACTTCCAATAAGCGCATCAACTCCTGGCTCAAGCGCTCCGAGGCCGACTTGCGCATGCTCACCGACGGCAATCCCGAAGGTGAGTATCCTTACGCCGGCGTCCCATGGTTCGCCACCGTTTTTGGCCGCGACGGGCTCATCACCGCACTCGAAACTTTGTGGATCGCTCCGCACATCGCCAAAAGCGTTTTGCAATATCTTGCCGACGAGCAGGCTACCGAGGAAATTCCCGATCAGGACGCCGAGCCCGGAAAAATTCTTCACGAAATGCGCCGCGGCGAAATGGCCGCGCTTAAAGAAGTTCCTTTTGGCCGTTATTACGGCAGCGTGGATTCCACCCCTTTATTCATCGTTCTGGCCGCTGGATATTTTCTGCGCACCGGTGACACCGAATTTCTGTCCTCCATTTGGCCGAACATTCAAGCCGCTCTTCGCTGGATCGATATTTACGGCGATCGCGATCACGACGGCTTCGTCGAATACGCGCGCCGCTCCAATACCGGCTTGATTCAGCAAGGCTGGAAGGATTCTCACGATTCCGTCTTCCATTCAAACAGCGTCTTGGCCGAACCGCCCATCGCTTTGTGCGAAGTGCAGGCTTACACCTACGCCGCCAAACGTTCCGCCGCCATGCTGGCCGGCGAATTCGGCGACAATGATGCCGCCCTGAAACTGAATCTGGAAGCCGATCGCCTCCAGCAGCGCTTTGAACAGGAATTCTGGTGCGAAGAAATCGGGATGTATGCGCTTGCTCTCGACGGCAAAAAACAACAATGCAAAGTCCGCTCCTCCAACGCCGCCCAAACGCTTTTCTGCAAAATCGCCTCGCCCGAGCGCGCCGCAATCATGTGCCACCAGCTCATGTCCAACCAGCTTTTCTCCGGCTGGGGCGTGCGTACCATCGGCTCCAGCGAACTCCGCTACAACCCCATGTCCTACCACAACGGTTCCGTATGGCCGCACGACAACGCCTTGATCGGCTGGGGTCTCTCCCTCTACGGCTTTCAGGACTCTGTCGCCTCCATCCTCAACGGTCTTTACGAAGCCAGCCTGTATGTCGACCTGCATCGCCTGCCCGAACTTTTCTGCGGCTTCCACAAACGCACCGAATCCATCGGCCCCACTCTCTACCCCGTCGCCTGCGCGCCACAAGCATGGGCCGCCGCCGCCCCGTATCTTTTGCTTCAATCCATGCTGGGCCTGCAGATCAAAGCAGCCGAACGCCAGGTCTGTTTCGCCAATCCCATCTTGCCCGCCAACATCGAAGAAGTGCGCATCGACAATTTAGGCATCCCCGGCGCCGACTGCGACGTAATCATCCACCGCTATTCCGCAGGCGTGTCCGTAGACATCCTCCGCAAAAAAGGCGAAATCGAAGTCCTCAAATCCCTCTAGTAATTGTCAGTGTTCTAACGCGAAGGGTGCCCCACCCTCAGATTTTTGGAGGGTGGGTCTTGCAACGTGGAAACACCCTGACCTTAACGCAGCAGCGCTGACCTAAATCTTTGATGAAAACAGTTCGCAGGACCTCTGTAGAAAAGAAAAACAAAAAAAAGAAGAGGCGGGCCAGGTCTTCCCGCCTCCTCGCATTCCCCTCTCGGGGAGAACCAGCTAGTCTGACGGAGGGTGACTAGCCAGCCGTGTGTTGGCCTGCCCATGAAACCCCGCCTCCCACCAAAAAGTTTCGCGCCCGTCAAAAAAATTTAAGTAGAATCTTTCCGGTAGCTTATAGCACCCTATCCACATCCAACCACCTAATGTCCCGCACCTCCAACCTCAGCCCAGAAAATCTATTGCGTTTTCTACAGGTTAAAACCGAGCCCGCCTCCGCCAATGACATCGCCCGCGGCTTGCACCTCGGAAAATTCGACCGCCGCCCGCTCTTCAAAATCCTTACCAAACTCAAAAAACGAAACGCCATCGAAGAACTCCCCGGAGGCCGCTACCGCCTGGCCAAACGAAGCGCCGCAAAAGACGCAAGAGAACTGTCCCCCGCAGCTACCCAAGGAAAGCGCCGCCCCGACAACACGGCGGAAGCCAATACCGCGCAAACCAAGCCCGCCGCCGCAACTGTCCTCGCTCGCGATGAAATAAAAGGCCGCCTGGTTCTCCACCACGACGGCTACGGCTTCGTCGTTCCCTCCACTCCCGTACCCCAACTAGATGGCGACCTCTTCATTCCCCCCAGCGCCGTCAACGGCGCGATGCACGGCGACCAAGTCATCGCCAAAATGAAGCCCGCCTACGGCGTCACCGGAACCCGCCGCGCCGAAGGCACCATCGTCCGAATTCTCGGCCGCGCCCACGCCACTGTCGTCGGCCTTTTCCGCTACAGCCCCAGCGGCAACGTCGTTCTCCCCTACGACATTCGCATCCAAAGTGAAATAGAAATTTCCTTGGGCGATGAATTAACTCCCGCCTTGCGTGAAAAATTAGGTTTACCGTCCGCCGATCACCAATCAACTCGTCCCAAGCGCCTCCCTGTTCTACCCGAACTCGACGGCGCCGTAGTCAACGTCGAGCTCACTCGCTACGCGCGTGCCGGCGCCCCACCCACCGGACGCGTCGTCGAAATCCTCGGCCGCCCCGGCGACCTTGGCGTCGACATTGAAATCATCATTCGCAAGCATCACCTCCCGCACACATTCTCCCCGGAAGTTCTGCAGGAAGCCGCCCGTCGCGCCGTTCCCGTCACCGAAGCGGACCACCAAGGCCGCCAGGATTTTCGCGAACTCCCCATCGTCACCATCGACGGCGAAACCGCCCGCGATTTCGACGACGCCGTTTACGTCGAACATAAGCCTGACGGCAGCTGGCAACTTCAGGTCCACATCGCTGACGTCTCCCATTACGTGAGAACCGAAAGCCCGCTCGATCACGAGGCCCGCCTGCGCGGCACCTCTGTTTATTTCCCCGATCGCGCCGTCCCCATGCTCCCCGAATCTCTTTCCAACGGAATGTGCTCCCTGAAGCCTCACGAAGACCGCCTTGTAATGAGCGCGCTGATAGAATTCGACCCCGCCGGCAACATGCGCACCGCGCGCATGACTCCCGGAATCATTCGCTCCTTCGAGCGCATGACCTACACCAACGTAAACAAAGTCATCGAGAAAGACCCCGAGATGACCGCGCGTTACGCCAACTTCGTAAAGCATTTCTCCAACATGAAGGAATTGGCGCTCCTTTTGAATAAGCGCCGCAACGAACACGGCTCCATCGACTTCGACCTCCCCGAACAAGTGATCGAGTTCGATGATCAGCAGCGCATGGTCAGCATCGGCCGCAGCATTCGCAACATCGCCCATCGCCTCATTGAAGAATTCATGCTCGCGGCCAATCGCGCGGTCGATAGCTATCTTCTGCAGCGCGGCATCAACTCCCTTCACCGTGTTCACGAAAAGCCCGACGCTCGCAAAGTTCTCGAGTTCGAAGAACTGGCCCGCGCTTTCGGCTATTCCCTCGGCGTAGAAAATTTGCAGCAGCGCGAAATTGCCGTGCGCCACGGACGCACTCCCGCTCCCGCGCGAGCCGGCCGCCCCGACTCCTACGGCCACGGCCGCGAACGCCCCATGAAAGTCGCGCTCCCAGGCGGCGTCGACCTGAACATCACTCCCCAGCATTACCAGCGCCTGATTCGCAAAGTCACCGGCAAGCCCGAAGAGCGCATCATCTCCTATTTAATGCTCCGCTCCCTCAAGCAAGCCCGTTACGCCGCCGAACCCCTCGGCCACTTTGCCCTCGGCTTCGACGAGTACACCCATTTCACTTCGCCAATTCGCCGCTACCCCGATTTAATCGTGCATCGCGTTTTGAAGTGGTCGCTCGAACATCCGGACAGCAAGCCGCAATCTGCAGATTCACCGCGCCCTCCGCAGTGGAGCAAATCCGCCGCTGCCGCCCTCACCGCTCTAAATGAAGAAGCCAAACTTTACTCCCAGCATCAACTCGAGGAAATCGCCGCCGAATCCTCCGAAGCCGAACGCCGCGCCAACGGCGCCGAACGCGAATTAATGGATTGGAAGACCGCGCAGTTCATGGAGCAGCATCTCGGCGAAGAATACGACGCCCTCATCATTTCTGTTCAGAAGTACGGCTGCTTCGTGGAGCTCTTCGAAGTCTTTGTGGAAGGTCTGCTCCCCATCAACGCCCTGGAAGAAGCCGCAGGCACACGTGTCGTTTTTCGCGAAGCCGATCACGCCATCGTCTCGGCGCCAGGAGGAGGATCCGATAGCGCCCGCGGCAGCCGCCGCAGAAATCCTCCCGGCCGTGGCCGCGGCGCAAAACCTAAACAACGCACCTGGAGCCTGGGCGACAAAGTACGCGTCCGCGCCGAACGCATCGACCCCATGCGCAAGCGCGTCGAATTCGCCCTCGTAACTCCACCCTGAAAAATTGGCTAAAAAATAACGTCGAATTGCATTTTCAGTTTTACGAAACGGCCAGTCGGAATTACAAACGGGCTTTCTGGCGCGCACTCCTGAAAAATCATCGAACATTTGGGAATAAATCTCCGCAGACGAGGTTAACGACTATGTTGGCATCTGACTCGCGCCTCAGGGAGATCTTCCGTGCGTCAGCGAATGTTGATTGGAGGCCGGGAACTGCCCACCTTCTTGCGCCCATTCGTGCGTTTCGTCAGCGTGGCCCTATTCATTCAGTGTGTTGGAGTGCTGCCCGCGTGGGCCGCGCCCGCGCCCGCCACCACCACGACAACGCTGTCCGTTACCTCCGCTGGAAACGCGGTGGCAACCGTGATGTCTGGAACCGTGGTGACGCTGACGGCGACCGTCATGTCCGGCAGCACCCCGGTCGCGCCAGGGCAAATCAACTTCTGCGATGCGACGGCAAAATCCTGCACCGACATCCATCTGCTGGGCTCGGCGCAGTTGACCACCGCAGGCTCGGCAACGCTGCACTTTCGACCCGCCATTGGAAGTCATAGCTATCGGGCAATCTTTGTTGGGACCAACGCCAAGGCGGCAAGCTCGTCAACGGCTTCCACTCTGACCGTGACGGGAGCCTATCCGACGATGACCAGCATCGTAGCGAGCGGAGCGCCGGGCGATTACTCGCTCGCCACGACAGTGCTCGGCAATGGGCATGTCTCGCCAACCGGCACGGTTTCGTTCCTGGACACCAGCAACTCGAACCAGGAGCTTGCGACGGCGACGCTGACGCCTGGAACAACCGGACTCAACCTGATTCCGTCCACGCTTCCCGAGTTTTCACCCACCAGCCTGGCGGTGGGCGACTTCAATGGCGATGGCATTCCAGATCTGGCAGTTTCGGAGTTTGGCATCGATATTCTTCTGGGCAATGGAGACGGAACCTTCCAGGCCCGGGTGTTAGCGCCGGGCTTCCTCCCTTACCTGGAGTTTATTGCCGTGGGAGACTTCAATGGCGATGACAAGCTTGACCTGGCCATTGCCTACTGCAACGATATGTTCCCTACAACCCAGCCAGGGGCGGTGGAAATCCTGCTGGGCAACGGAGATGGGACCTTCAACCTCGCCACTTCCAGTCCCGCCACTGGGAACACCCCTACTGCGATCGCAACGGGTGATTTCAATGGTGACGGCAATCTCGACCTCGCAATCGCCAATGGAAGCAGCAACACAGTAACTATCCTGCTCGGCAACGGGAATGGAACCTTCACTGCCTCGGCCAGCACCGCAACGGGCAACAGTCCCTCATCGTTAGTGGTCGGGGATTTCAACGGCGACGGCAAACCCGACTTGGCGGTCACCAACGCAGCCGACAATACCGTGACGATCCTCTTGGGCAACGGAGACGGGACCTTCAAGGCTGCGGCAAGTCCGGTCACTGGTAACAAACCCTCGGGTATTGCGGCAGGCGATTTCAATGGCAACGGGAAAGTGGATTTGGCAGTCGCCAATGCAGCGGGAAACACGATCACGATTTTGTTGGGAAATGGGGACGGTACCTTTATACCAATGAAAGGCCCAGCGATCGCCGGTCCCCTCTTCAGCCCTATCGCCGTTGCAGACTTCAATGGGGATGGCATTCCGGATCTGGCCGTAGGAGGCAATGCGCCTGCCCTATTTCTCGGAAACGGGGATGGCACTTTCACCCCATCCGCGCCGCTGTCACCTTTCATCTATCCGATTCAGTCCGTGGTTGCGGCCGATCTGAATGGGGACGGCATCGCGGACGTGGTCGACTCAACGGAGGGTCCTGATTCGGATGGGGGCTCCGTAACGGTCTTCCTTACGGAGCCACAGTCTGCAATCGCCACAGCCGATGGCATCGCGGTCTCGCCGGTGAACGGAAACACGGCGACACACGCCGTTGTTGCCAGCTATCCCGGCGACGGCGCGTATGGCGGCAGCGTTTCCGCTCCGGTCCAACTGACGTCGGGCGCGGTGAATTTTTCGCTGAGTGGTATGCCGCTGTCCATTGCCGCCGGAGCAAACGCGAATGCGACCATCACGATCACTCCAAATGGCGCCTTCACTGGCACTGTGGCGCTTCAATGCTCCGTTAGCGCCGGCCCCTCGGGTGGGATTGGCGCGCCCACCTGCTCCATTAGCCCGCGAGCCACCATCACAGGAACCCTTGCAGTGACCGCAATGCTCACCGTCACTACCCAAGCAGCCACTCCCGGCTCTTATACGATCACGATAACGGGCGCCTCCGGAGGTAGCGCCGAAACAACCCACATCCAACTAACAGTGACTGTCCCACCCCTCCCACCAAACTTCACCTTGACCAGTACGACTGTCACCATTGCCTCGCCTGGTGCGACCGGGACTTCAACAATCACAGTTACGCCGAGCGGCGGTTTTACCGGGAGCGTATCCCTTTCGTGTACCGTTACAGGCCCGCCCGGCTCAGTTGATCCTCCGATCTGCTCGGTGACCCAGCCCGCCACAATAACGGGGACAGGGCCGGTGACGACAACGCTGACCGTCTATACGACCGCTGCGTCGGTCTCGCTCGCCCGGGCTGGCAACCGTGTGACGCCTTACATCACCAGCAATCGGGCAGTGTCCGTTCGTGGTGGAATGATTCTTTCAGCCCTGCTCCTCTTCGGTGTGCCCGTTCGCAGGAGAAGGTCGAACACCTTTTTAATGTTGCTGCTGATCGCAACCGGTTCGGCAATGGCGGTCGGATGCGGCGGGGGAGGGAACGCAAACAAGGGAAATGCCAACCCCGGCACAACTCCGGGCAGCTATGCCGTCACTGTAATAGGTGTTGCCGGCACCACGACGGCGATAACCCACGTCACCGTAACATTGAACTGAGCGGCCGCCGAGCCTCCGCATCAGAAACTCGGGCTAAGCAAAGGGCCCTGGACGGCCAGGCACAGATGAAATTCGCTAGGGTTACCGCCTGATTTCTTCCGTTTCTCGATCTGTTCCTTCAGCCCCGCCAACATTACCGTGAGACTTTTGTTTAGCCCAACGTGCTGGTGGAAGCACCACGGAAGCAGCACCCTCTGTCGCCTTCTTCTTATGCCCCACCTCAATCTTTTCCTTCTCGCGCCGCACACGCACAATCTTCCCCAGCAGTTCCGGTCGCTCGCCCTGCGATTGACCTGGTCCCGAAACATTCTGCCTCTCAGCGCCAGGGCCCAACAATTCTTCTTCCAAAATCCCGGCACCGCCATCCTCATCCTCACCGATGCGCTTCGCAATCAAATGATCCCCGCGCTGCATCAGTACCACGTCCCCAGAGCGCATATTCTCCAGCTTATCCCTGCGAATCAACGCCACGTCGCCCGGGCGCACCAGCGGCAACATACCCGTGCCGCGCACGTGTACAGCCGCACGCCCACGCTTCTTCAGCTCATCGGCAATCCGTTCAGCGTCAGCTTTCCGCCGCTCCCCAGACCCCGGACGATTTTTTCTGCGTTCTTCCATGACCCATCCAGAATCCAGCGTTGCTTGACAGCCGTCAATAAACCGCAAGTCCCAGTTGCCCAAACCCGCATTACCTACGAATTCCCAACAGCACTTTTCTTAGCCCGAGTGTGCAATTTGAGACAGCCAGCCGTCTCCCCTCAGAGCGAACATACACACGGGATGAAAGGGAGTAGGGGGAGCTATGCACCAGAAGCCGATGTTGAATTCGCCCGTGGAACTTGAGAGTGATGCCGCCGAAGAGTTCGCCAAGAACGTAATCGCCCGTCTGGAGGCATCGCAGGAAGCGCGCCGGGCCTTGAATTACCTGTTCCAAGCTGTACGGCCGGAGGTAGAGCATATTGAACGCGATAGACGGATGCTCACTGCTCTAGACCGCATCCTAAATCGCAAGGCCTTTGGTGCGGCTGGATAATTAAGTTCGGAGCGCGATAATCAGCCGAGTGGCCCCCGCCAAATACGATTTGACACCACCCGCAGTCTCCTATCCGTCGGGCCGCCAATTCCTCGGCATCTCCACGAACCTGTCGTCAGCACCTCCGCAAAACAGCTCCGCAAAACTTGTCATTTCGACCGAAGCAGACCGACGCTTTTTCTTTCACCTTCGCTCCTGCGAAGGTGTCGGTGACGCAGTGGCGAAATCTCTCTTCATTCTCTGGCCAAAGTTGCTGCGGTGCTTGAGGTTCGCAGTTGAGTCAGACACCTAGCTCTCGAAGCCGACTTCCCCCGTTGCGAAACTTGCCGCCTCACAACACCACCGCCAATTCGAACCCTCCAAATACTTCTGCTATTCTAGAGCTCTACTGGACTTCATCAGAAGGCGCGCTGTTCCGCTGAGAACGTCCCGCCCTTACGAACCAAGAGAGGAATTTCGCCATCGTGACTACGATCACGCACCTGCCCCAAACCCAAGCATCCAAACGAGCATTCAACTTCAACGCCGGCCCCGGCGCCCTCCCACTCCCCGTCCTCCAGCGCATCCGCGAAGAACTCCTGGACTGGCGCGGCAGTGGCATGTCCGTCATGGAAATGAGCCACCGCTCCCCGGAATTCGAAGGCATCATCGCCGACGCCGAAGCTCGCCTCCGCAAACTCCTGAGCATCCCCGACCAGTACGCCGTGCTCTTTCTCCAAGGTGGCGGCAGCATGCAGTTCACCATGGTCCCCGTGAATCTCTGCCTCCCCGGCAAACCTGTCGACGTTCTGCACACCGGAATGTGGACCGCCAAAGCCATCGGTGAACTGAAAAAAGGCATCCTCCACAACATCGCCGCATCCAGCGAGCCCGAAAAATTCGCTCGCCTCCCGCGCCAGAACGAAATGAAATTTTCTCCTGACGCCTCTTACGTGCACATCTGCACCAACAACACCATCGAAGGCACCCAATGGAAAACACTCCCTGACACCGGAAGCACCCCGCTCGTCGCTGACATGTCCTCCGACATCGCCTCGCGCCCCACCGACGTAAAAAAATTCGGCCTCATCTTCGCCGGAGCACAAAAAAATCTCGGCCCCAGCGGCGCCACTATCGTCATCGTCCGCAAAGACCTCGCCGAACGCGCCGACAAAAATCTCCCCACGCTCCTGCAATACCGCACGCAAATAAAAGAAAAATCTCTCTACCACACCCCGCCAACCTTCGCGATCTACATCGTCGGCCTGGTCCTCGAGTGGATCGAATCCGAAGGCGGTATCCCAGCCATCACCAAGCGCAACGACGCCAAAGCCAAGCTGCTCTACGACACCATCGAAGACGGCGGGTTCTACTCCTGCCCCGTCGAACGCGAATCGCGCTCCAAGATGAACGTAGTCTTCCGAGCAGCAGGCGGCGACGAATCCATCGAAAAGCAATTCGCCAAAGAAGCCGAAGCAGCCGGCCTGGTAGGCACTCCCGGCCACCGCTCCGTTGGCGGCATGCGCGTCTCCCTCTACAACGCCGTCACCCTAGAAGCCGTCCAGGCACTCACCACCTTCATGCGCGAATTCCGCCGCACCCGCGGCTAACTCCGGGGCGTCATCAGCATCTCCACAAATTTGTCATTTCGACCGAAGCAGACCGACGCCTTTTCTTCCACCTTCGCTCCTGCGAAGGTGTCGGTCTACGCAATGGCTCGCTTTCTCGCGCACCACGACGCTGACAACCTCACTGTGGTAAATGTTGTAGTCGCTCCTGAAGGCGGCTTTTTCGCGCCCGACTTAGCGACGGCTCGGTCTTCGTCAACGCGATTTCGTAATCAATGCGAGCTCTTTCATAGTTTCCGAATCGCTCGTACGCCTGCCCTCGGTTGTCATATACCCAAGCGTTGTTCGGACACAGAATTAGCGAGGCCTTAAACTCCTCCAGTGCCGCCTTATCCCTTCTCAGCGCGGCGAAAGCCGCTCCGCGCCCGTTCCGTATAAATGCTTCCGCCTGGCTAGCCCACACGGACCAAGCTCCATCCGTTATCGGCGTCGCGCTTAACATTAGAAGCGCCTGGTCGAGGTCTTCGAGCGCCTTTTCAGGACTACCCATCTCTGCGCGAATTTGCCCTCGTCCTGAGAGTGAAATCGCGTCATTCGGCTTCAGCTCAAGAGCGCGAGAGTAATCCTTGAAGGCTCCCGGCAGGTCTCCTAAATACCACAATGCTGAACCACGGCCGCGGTGGGCCACGGCATCGTCTGGATAACCCATCAAGTATTCGGAAAAAAACTCAATCGCTTCCTCATGCCTGTCAGTGAACAACCAGGTTGCCTCGAGCGAAGTCAGAATGTAATCCACTAGCTCGGGACGTTTTATTTCGTGTCGCCGCTTGATTGCTTGAAGCAGTGAGTTGCGCGCATTATCAAATTCTTGGGACAGTAAGTAACCATGCGATTCACGAATGAGAGAATAGACTCGATCATTCGGGCTACTCTCGTTATCCCCTTTTCGAAAAATTTGTATTAACCATTCAACAAATTTCATCCCTGGAGTGTATGAGAATCGAAAGCCTCACGAAAGAGTCGAAACACAAAAAAAGGCGCGAAGAAAATCTTCGCGCCCATTAACTCAATCAAATTTAAATCGCAGCGAAATGCTTACGCCAAGTCGAACAATAACACCTCAGCCTTCTCCACCCCAGTCAACTCCACACTCTTCTCTTCAGATACAGCCGCGCCATCTCCTTCTTCCAACGGCGTTCCATTCAACCTCACTTGCCCCTTGGCCACCTGAATATAAGCGTGGCGCCCCGGCCGCAGCTCGTGTTTCACGGTGTCATCCTTATCCAGAATCGTCGCGTACAGCGCGTTGTCCTGCCGAATCTTCACCGAACCTTCCGCGCCATCCGGCGAAGCCACCAGCCGCAGCTTGGCTTTCTTCTCCGCCACGCTGAAATTCTTCTGATCGTAAATCGGCTTCAACCCACGCTTCTCTGGAACCATCCAGATCTGCAACAAACGCAGCGGGTCCTTCGACGGGTTGAACTCGCTATGCGTAATCCCGGTACCCGCGCTCATGTATTGCACGTCGCCCGGCTTAATCACCGACCCATTCCCCATGCTGTCGCGATGTTCCAGCGCGCCTTCCAGCACGTACGTCACGATCTCCATGTCCCGGTGCGGATGGTTCGGAAACCCCGCCCCGCCCGCCACGCGATCGTCATTCAATACTCGCAGCGTTCGAAACTGCACGTGCTCTGGATCAAAATAGTCCGCAAACGAAAACGTAAAGCGGCTATCCAGCCACCCGTGATCGGCATGCCCGCGCTCATCACTCTTGCGAATCTCAATCATGTAACCCTCCTCAATCCTTGCGCATAATACTCGTTATAACGACTATTGTCAAGAGCCCCATATCCCCCTCAAGACACTCCCCCTTCCCCGCACACGTATCCTAAGTCTCAAACTTCGGGTACCCCAGGTTCGCAGTTGAGTTATGAACCTGGGTCTTGGATTCTCTTTTTATCGGTCGATCACAGGACTCGTTGTCTCCCTACCACAAACCCAAAATGCGCAGGGTGCCCCCAGACTCGCCGAGCCTGGGTCTTGCTTTTGAATTTGAATCCTGAATTCTCTCCAATTTTCCCGCCCCCAGAATTCACGCCAATACCCCCTTTGGTGTAAAGTGAAAGCAGGCACCCGTCCAGCTGCCTCCGAGGTTTTGCATGGAATCCGCTCCGTCCGCCACTCAATCCAGAAAATCAGAGGGTTCGGCCATACCCCGCGAAACGCTGACCATCACCGACAATCGCACCGGCAAAAATTACGAAGTTCCCATCGTCAACAACGCCATCCGCGCCGCCGACCTGCGCCAGATTAAAGTTGACGCCTCCGATTTCGGCATGATGAGCTACGACCCCGCCTTCAACAACACCGCTTCCTGCATCAGCAAAGTTACTTTCATCGACGGTGACGCCGGCATCCTGCGCTACCGCGGCTATCCCATCGAGGACCTCGCCGAAAAAAGCACCTATCTCGAAACCGCCTATCTACTCATTCACGGCGAGTTGCCAGACGAAGCCCAGTTGAAAGACTGGACCTACAACGTAACCCATCACACTTTCATTCACGAGAGCATCAAGAAATTCCTCGACGGCTTTCATTACGACGCCCATCCCATGGGCATGTTGATTTCCACTATCGCCGCGCTCTCCACCTATTATCACGACGCCAAAGATATTTTCAGTCCCGAATCCCGCAAGAAGCAGACCTATCGCCTCATCGGCAAAATGCCCACCATCGCGGCATTCTCTTACCGCCACTCCCTGGGCATGCCTTTCGTCTACCCCGATAACGATCTCAGCTATCCCGGCAATTTCCTGAACATGCTTTTCCGCACCACCGAGTCACGTTATCGCCCTAATCCCACGCTCGAGCGCGCTCTTGACGTTCTTTTCATTCTTCATGCCGACCATGAACAGAATTGCTCCACCAACACCATTCGCGGTGTAGGCAGCTCACATGTCGACCCGTATTCCGCAACCGCTGCCGCTATCGCCGCTCTGTACGGGCCGCTACACGGTGGCGCCAACGAAGAAGTCCTGCGCATGCTGATGGAAATTGGGTCCGTTGATAAAGTCCCCGAATTCATCAAGCGCGTAAAAGCCGGCGAAGTGAAATTAATGGGCTTCGGCCATCGCGTATACAAGAACTACGATCCTCGCGCGCGCATCATCAAACGCGTGGCTTACGAAGTTTTCGATCTCATGGGCAAGAACCCGCTCCTCGAGATCGCTCTCGAGTGCGAACGTATCGCCCTCGTAGACGACTATTTCGTCAAGCGCAAGCTCTACCCCAACGTCGATTTCTACACCGGACTGATTTATCAATCCATGGGCTTCCCCATGACCATGTTCCCGGTGCTATTCGCCATACCGCGCACCTCCGGCTGGATTTCCCAGTGGGAAGAGATGCTTCTCGACCCGGAACAAAAAATCGCGCGCCCGCGCCAGATTTATCTTGGCTATGACACGCGTCATTACGTCCCCATCGAACAGCGCCAGCAACCGCAAGCCCCGACCCAGACCGCCACAAAACGCAGCTGATTTTCAGCCCGGAAACCAGTAAAACAAGTGTTTCCTGGCTTGTCCGGGGGCGTATCTTTTTTGTATACCGTTTGGACGTACTACTCGACTTGGTACTTTCCCCGCGTATAGTTAAATAAGTGAATCTTTCATGAGTCAGGTAACCAACCCGTCTCCGAACCCTGCCTCGCGACGCCGTAGCCAGCGCGTTATAATGCAGGTTCATGTGCGTATTAAGGGCACCGATGCGCTAAGCAAATCCTTCGAGGAACAGGCTGTCACTCTCGCCATAAACGCGCACGGCGCCCTGGTTGCTATCAAGCATCGTCTAACTGGTGGCAGCAAAGTGCACATGAGACACAACCTGACCGACGAAGAGCAGGAATGCCAGGTCGTGCACCTCGGCCAGGTTCGTGACGGAAAAACAGAAGTAGGTCTGGAATTTTCAGAGCCGCGCCCGGGCTTTTGGCGCGTAGCATTCCCACCCGAAGACTGGACCCCCAAAAGTCCCGAAGCTCGTACCGCTCTGCGCGCCAAATTAGTCGAAAAGTAGTTCGTGTCGGCCCGCCCTGACACAAGGTTCTCGAGGGTCCTGGCGGTGCCCAAGTATCCACAAGTAGCACCCATCAGCATCGCCGCAACTTGTCATTTCGCCTGCCTGCCGCAGGCAGGACCGAAACAGACCGACGCCTTTTCTTCCACCTTCGCTCCTGCGAAGGTGTCGGTCTGCGCAGCGGAGAAATCTCTCTTCGCTCCCTTGCACAGCCTGATTAGTCGAAAAGTAGTTTGTGTCGGCCCGCGTCGACACAAGGTTCTCCACCCGTCACCACCGCCGCAAACTTGTCATTTCGACCGAAGCAGCCCGACGGTTCCCGGCTCCAGAATTTTTAGCAGGCCCCCCTCCATCCTCCAATCCAACAAAGCTGAAGGACCCTGCGAAGTTAAATACTGAAGTTAAATACTGAAGTTAAATCGTTGACCGAAGACCCAGTCCTCACGCAACCTGCAAAACGAATCAAGCCGACAAAATCTTCCTGACCACATCGTTGACGACTTGTGGATTCGCTTGCCCCTTCGTCGCCTTCATCACCTGCCCCACAAAAAACTTAAATACTCCTTCATTTCCACTTTTGAATTTCGCCACGTTCTCGGGACTCTTCTCGATCACTTCGCGCGCCGCCCGCTCAATCGCCGTTATGTCTATCGTTTGCGCCAAACCTTCCGCGGCGATAATGTCCCCGGCGCTCCGCCCGGACTCAAACATTGTCGCAAACACTCTCTTCCCGATGGTCGCGGTTATGTGGCCGGATTCTACCAGCTTCACCAGTTCGCCAAGCGCCGCCGCCGGAACCGGGCTTTCCTCAATCCGCTTCGCCGAATCGTTCAATCTGCGCAACAATTCCGTTTGCATCCAGTTCGCCACATTTTTTCCGGACGCGCCGCTTTTGCTGGCTCGCTCAAAATAATTCGCCAGCTTTGCACTGGTAGCCAAAAATTCCGCGTCATAAGCCGTAATCTTGTATTCCTCCATCAGCCGAACGCGCTTGGCCTCCGGCAGCTCCGGCAAACTGCGCCGAACTTCTTCCTGCCACGCCGCGCTGATGTGCACCGGCAACAGGTCCGGCTCCGGAAAATAACGATAATCGTGCGCTTTTTCCTTGGAGCGCATCGAAACCGTGCGCCCATCACCTTGATTCCATAAACGCGTTTCCTGAATAATTTTCCCGCCGCCCTCCAGCACCCCGATATGCCGTTCAATTTCAAACTCTAGCGCCTTCTGCAAATAGCGAAACGAATTCAGATTCTTGACTTCCACCTTGGTGCCAAAAGTATTAGATCCCCGCGCCCGCACGCTGACATTCGCGTCGCACCGCAGCGACCCCTCTTCCATATTGCAATCGCTCACTCCGGTGTATAGCAAAATCTGCCGCAGCGTCGTTAGATACGCATACGCCTCCTCCGGCGTGCGCATATCCGGCTCCGACACAATCTCACTCAGCGGCGTTCCGCCCCGGTTGTAATCGATGTACGCTTTGGAGCTCGATTCCGCAAATCCTTCGTGCAGATTTTTCGCCGCGTCCTCTTCCAGGTGCAGCCGCGTAATCCCAATGCGTTTCCTCGTCTCCGCTAATTCGATTTCAACCCACCCGCCAGTCGCCAACGGCAATTCATATTGCGTAATTTGGTAGCCCTTGGGCAGGTCTGGATAAAAATAATTCTTGCGCGCGAACCGCGAATGTTCGTGCACCGTGCAGTTGATGGCCAGCGAAGCTCGCATGGCCATCTCCACCGCGCGCTTATTCAAAACCGGCAGAGTCCCCGGCAGCCCCAGGCACACCGGACACACATTGCTGTTGGGAGCATCCCCAAACCGGTTCGCGCACCCGCAGAAAATTTTGCTTTTTGTCAGCAGCTGCACGTGGACTTCCAGTCCAATGACCGGCTCGTACTTGGCAAGCACTTCCGGTGGAATCGCTGCAGTCTCAGACGCGGATTTAGCCATATCGAATCAGGGATTATAGCATCCCGCCACGGCAGGCCTCACGCCGTACGATTCCAGCCGCTCGCGCATAATTGAAGCACTATCTTTGCGGAGTTCGCGCTTCAATCTCCTACGCGCCCAGCACACATAGGCGTATGCTCGACAAGAGTGTTATGTTTTCCTAATGGAACCATTTTCCAAGCAGGTCGCGGAAAAGAACACCCAACGCCGCAGCCAGCGCGTGCTGGTAGCAGTGCCGATTTCCGTCGTTCTTGCCCGTCCCAGCCAAAAGCCGGTTTCCGAAAAAACGAGCACCCTGGTGGTAAGCGCGCACGGCGCATTGTTGTTGCTGTCCATGAAATTATTCGCAGGCGATCAGCTCACGCTGATCAATCCACAAACCGACGAACAGCAACCGGCTCGCGTGGTGTACCTCGGTCCGCAACAATCAGACAAGCAAGAAATCGGTATTGAATTTGTTAAGCCCTCGCCGCTGTTTTGGCGCATCGCCTTTCCGCCCAGCGATTGGACCCCCGCACACGAAGACGCCAAAGCCCCAGCGAAACGAGTCGCGCCACCGCCAAAAGCTGTAAAAACCCCATGATGGCCTCAAATCAGCCAAGCGAAATTTAAGTTTTTAAGATTTTGTGAATTATTTAACTCGTTGCGCGGAAATTCGCTATTCAACACACGGGGAAATTGAAAACTTTGCACTATGCTACTTCTCAAAAAAATTCCCTCACACCTGTAGTCACCCCCGCCTACCTGCCCGTTTTCGGACGATGTTCTTTGCGTTCGGACAGCTTTGGCTTAGGCTAGTCTTGCGACAGGTACGTAACTTCTTGCAAACGAAAGGGTTCTTCTCCCGGCATCTTGGTACCCGGCCTGCTGTGTTTAGGTTTGTAGGGTCTGTTCAACGTTGAGGTGTTTGCATGGTGGGAGCTATTCAAGGTTTTCGATACGCGCTTCGCCAACTGGCGAAGTCTCCGGTTTTCACCGCCGTTGCTATCCTCACCATTACCCTCGGAATTGGAGCCAACACCGCCATCTTTAGCGTTATGAATGCTGTGCTTCTGCGCAGCCTTCCAGTCCCGAGCCCGCAACAGCTCGTTTATTTCCATCTGAAAAACCAGCCTATGAGTACCTCGCAAACGGGCTATGGCGATATGTCGATGTCATTGCCAGTCTTCGAAGCCATGCGCTCCCGGCATGAAGTTTTCACCGACGTCGTCGGTTTTGCTCCCCTGGCGTTTGAAAAAGTAGCCGTGCGGATCGGTCCCGAACCCGAGGAAAAACTGGGAGAAATGGTCAGCGGAAATTTCTTCTCCGGTCTGCAAGTTCAACCGATCATCGGCCGCGGGTTCACACTCAACGACGAATCCAGTCACGCCCCTATCGCCGTGTTGAATTATGCGTGGTGGAAGACCCGATTCGCCGGTGACACGGACATTCTAGGTAAGACAATCTACGTTAAGGGCATCCCCATCACGATTGTGGGGGTTGCTCCTCCCGGGTTCGGTGGTGTTGACCCCGTCCACCCCGCCATCGATTTCTGGATTCCTTTGCAACAGCGTCCCCAACTGAACGCCTGGGGAACACCGGCGACCGATCACACTCTGTATGGCTCCTCGAATTGGCTGGCTTTGCAAATCCTCGGCCGCCTGCGCTCGGGAGTTTCACGTGAACAGGCACAGGCGCAACTAACTGCCGCGTTTCAGAATGCCCTAGCGAACGCTTCGCCCGTCGATCCCCATGAACAGAAACCGCTCCTCGTCCTCTCCGCACTTCGCGGTGTGGAGAACTTGCGGGATGACTATGACCACCCGCTGCGGTTCCTTATGAGCATGGTGGCCCTCGTACTGGTCATCGCCTGCGCAAATGTGATCATGTTGCTGCTGGCAAGAAATGCAGGCAGGCTCTCCGAGTTCTGCTTGCGTCAGGCGCTCGGAGCTAACAGGCGCGCCTTGTTCCTTCAAATGCTCCGGGAAAGTGTGCTGCTGGTGGTGGCAGGTTCGGTCCTTGGATGGCTATTCGCCAGGGCAGCCACGCAAGCGTTGGCGGGCTGGTCTGGCATTGATATCTTGATTGCAGCAGACAGACGAGTTCTGCTGTTTACCGCAGGTATTTCCGCGGTTGTTGCCATTACCTTTGGCCTGGCGCCTATGCGGCTCATTACCCGGCTTCCGTTAAATCTTGCCTTGCGTTCCACCAGCGGAACTTCTGGTTCCGGGGACAACCGTTTGTGGGGACGCAAACTGGTCGTCGCGCTTCAGATTTCACTCTGCATGGTCTTGCTGTGCTCCGCAGGGTTGCTGTACCGGACGCTGCGCAACCTGGAATCCAGCGACTTGGGGATGCGCACCGCGGGCCTGCTCGTGTTTGGGATCAGTCCGCAATCCAACATCCGCACGGATGCGGATGCCATCCGCTTTCATATCGCGTTGTTGGAACGTATGCGTGCGTTACCAGGGGTCGACGTCGCAACGATTATGCAGGTGCGCATCGGCAGCGGAGGCAGTGACAACGACGGTGTCTTCGTGGATGGGCATAACCCCGAGCCCAATCGTCCGTTTGCACCTGTACGCATAAATCTTGTGGGATCCGCGTTTCTGCGCACGCTGGGAATCCCCCTGCGACTTGGCCGAGACATACAAGACTCCGATACCGCCAATTCGCCCAAAGTCGCCATAGTCAACCAGACCTTCGTTGATCGCTACCTCCGAAACACGGACCCTCTGGGACACCACATCGCTGTGATCGGCGACCCCAAGATTGAATACGCCATCGTGGGAGTGGCCGGGAACAGTCGCTACACAGAGGTTCGTGAAACCGAGTATCCCATGGCCTATGTGCCGTTTATGCAGCCCCAAGGCGTGCTCGAAATGCAATATGAACTGCACACGACTGGCGACCCGAAAATGCTGCTCAGGGAAGCGGCCAAAGTAGTGCACGACACCGATCCCAACCTGCCGCTGCAAAAGCCAACTACGCAGCAGGCCCAGTTTGCGGAGACAGTTTCACAAGAACGGTTGGTCGCAAACCTTTCCGTCTTCTTTGGCGGGCTAGCAACATTTCTCGTGGCCATCGGGCTTTACGCCACGATTTCCTACGGCGTCAGCCGCCGAACGATGGAAATTGGTGTGCGCATGGCTTTGGGAGCGCAGCGAGACGAGGTGCTTCGAATGGTTCTCCTGGAAAGCTTGTCGGTAGCTGCCGTGGGCTTGGCCGTTGGCATTCCTGCGTCCCTTGCGGTGGCCACGACTTTGCGTTCCATGCTGTATGGCTTAAGCTCCGGCGATCCGCTGACCATCCTTCTTGCATTTGTCGGCATCACCATCGTCACAATTGCCGCGACATTTTTCCCGGCTTACCGCGCTTCTTCCATAGATCCCATGCGCGCCTTGCGTATGGAATGACCCCATACGCTAAGAACGTTTTGTCTTGCTGACGGACAAAGCGCAGCGCCGGACTTGGCCCAAGCCGGGTAGAATGTCAGTCTCTACGCACAAGGAGGGGAAAATGTCAGGCTCGCCCACACGCGTACCGCCCACCACCGCACCACCCACAGCCGTACCAAACGTTCCGCAGCCACCTAAATTTGCGACCGCGGCCGAGGAGCGCCTGCATCGCAAGCGCATGCTCGCCGCTGCATTTCGCCTCTTTTCGCGTTTCGCATTCGATGAAGGTGTCGCCGGTCATATCACCGCCCGCGATCCGGAACGGCTGGACCATTTCTGGGTGAACCCCTTCGGGATGCACTTCGGCCAAATCCGCGCGTCAGACCTGATTTTGGTGAATCATCATGGACAAGTCGTCGAGGGCAAATATCCGGTAAATGGCGCGGCGTTTGCCATTCACTCGCAAATACACGCGGCACGCCCTGACGTGATTGCCGCTGCGCACGCGCATTCCATGTACGGGAAATCGTGGGCAACACTCGGCCGTCTGCTCGATCCCATCACCCAAGACGCTTGCGCGTTTTACGAGGACCACGGATTGTTCTCGGACTTCACCGGCGTAGTGTACGAAACGTCTGAGGGTGAACGCATAGCGAAAGCTCTCGGTCCGAACAAGGCCGCGATCCTGCAAAATCACGGCTTGATTACCGTAGGCGAAACCGTCGAGGAAGCCGCCTGGTGGTTCATCACCATGGACAGAAGTTGCCAGGCGCAGTTGCTCGCCGAAGCCGCCGGTGTGCCGGTGAAGATCGATCATGCCCACGCGCTCGCCACCAGGCAGCAAGTAGGAAATCATCTCGCCGCGTGGTTCCAGTTTCAGCCGCTCCTCGCGCGCATCATCCACGACGAACCAGATTTGCTCAACTAGTTCCTGACCATCCCTGAAATTTTTCCAGACCGTGCGCGTATCTCTTTTCAAGAAGCGGGGCCAGAATGGATACAATCGGTGCCGTAGCGCTGATCCTGGTTTTTCTGTCTTGGCTCATTTTTGGCGCAATCTTTTTACTTCGAAAGAGACCGCCAAAATCTAAAGAGACCAAACGTGTTGCCGCAGCGAAGTGGGGCATGGCGCTGCAAGGTGTCGGTTGCGCCTTGGTCGGCTCTTTTCACCGCACAAATTGGTGGCCATTCGCTCCTTTACATTTTGGCGAGTTGGCCTTGGCCGTCGCCGCCATTGTCGTTGCCTATGCAAGCTGCTTCTTTTGCCTTCGGGCTGTGCGGACGCTCGGAAAGCAGCGGACCTACGCGGCTCGCGTCATTGAGGGCCACGAACTGATAACGCAGGGACCTTACGCTGTGGTGCGGAATCCCATTTACCTCGGAATGTTTGGTTTGATGATCGCCACCGGCCTGGCTTACACGGCCTGGTGGGCCTTGCTCGCCGCTGTCGTCATATTCCTTAGCGGCAACCGCATTCGCATCAGCTCTGAAGAAAAGCTCCTCCGCGAACTTTTGGGGTACAGTTCGATGAGTATGCCAGCCATGTCCTTCTTCCCCTTCCACTTTTAGGGCAGGCGTTCGACCTTAGCTTTGGATAGCGGGGGACAGGGATAGATGGGGACACACGGAACGTTTTCCAGTCTTTCATCCGGATGAAGCATGGATCAACCGTCCGATCTCTGAAATCTTTCCGGATCCCTCGCGTATCTCGTTTCAAGCAGCAGCGACGAGAATGGATATTCAATCAGCAACCCGGTATTTTTAAGCCCACGCTGCGTAATTGCCTTTAAGCCACACTCGGGAAGCAGGTGCGCTAGTGTGGGACAGACCGTGGCAATGTTAAAAACCAAGCGTCTTAATCAGAGTAGCCCGCCATTCGCTCGGCCTCCGGCCGAATTACCTATTGGTCTGCGGGCTGTCATTCCTACCCTTCTTTTTTCACTTGTCGCCATCAATGTATGGCCGCTGTTGCTTTTCAAACTCGGTGTACCGCTCGCTGCCTTCGCCGAAGCGATCTTTCTTGGACTTTTTCTATGGTGGGCAAGCGGAGGAGGTCCTCCGCGCTCGACGAGGCCCGCTCGCACCACGGCATTCCGAAGAAGTAACCTCTCCTACAGACAATGGGTTTGGGGTCTTATCGCCGCGTTCTTCTTCGCCGCGACGATCCATGCCTCAATGATTTTGCTGTTCCGCCTCGTGCCCTTTCCGGTCGCGGCGTTCCGCCGTGGATATGATCTTTCCTTCATCGCTTCCCGGACCTTGCAGTGGCTGGCAGTGGTGGTTTCTGCCATATCGGCGGGAATCTGTGAAGAGACCTTGTTTCGAGGTTACTTGCAACGCCCCATCGAACGCCGTGGCCCGACAATTGCCATTCTAATTTCTTCGCTGTTTTTCATGGCTTTGCATCTCACCAAGGCTTGGGCCACGCCAGTAATGGTTCCCATCGTCTTTGGCGCAGGCCTGCTGCTGGGCCTTCTTGCCTGGTCTTCCCAATCGCTTATTCCCGGCATGATCGGGCACATATTGATGGACATTGGCTTGTTCGCTTACTGGTGGACCGGTATCGCCGGCGATTTTAGAGCCAGTACGATTGCAGTGACCGGTGTGGATGAACTTTTCGTTCTCGCTTCCGTCGTGTTCTTGACCTCCCTCAGTATCGTGCTGGTCGCAACAACGACCCTCCGGCGCATTCAATCGGCCCCATCTTGATGCCTCTGAACGCTGCATTATAAATAAGGACTTGATACTGAATAGATGCGCTAGGTGGGGACAGACGTAACGTTTCCAGTTTTTCATCCGGATACAGCATGACTCACTTCAGTGCAATCGCCCGATCTCGCGAATCAATCAAGCGTTGCCGTGTCGTGAAAGCGTACCCGGTTTCTTGGCCGCGGGTGCCTCGGCCGGAAAAATAGCGGTGATCTTTGTACCCAGAGCATTAGAGTCGACAGTCAATTCGCCATGAGACTGGCGCACACGCTCTCGCATTCCTCTGATTCCGACGCCGGCTCCTCTGGATTGAACCTCTGCCAATCGTTCTTGCGAAATTCCCTTACCGTGATCCTGAACCTCCGCATAAATCTTGTCAGCTTCATGAGCGATACGGATAACCGCAGTTTTACTTCCTGAATGGCGATGGATGTTTGTCAGGCATTCTTGCACGAGACGAAATATGGCAAGTTCTAATTCCGGCGCAAGCCTCTCGAGGTTGTCGGGAATATTCAGCTCGATACTGAGGTCGCTGCGCTCCGCCAGACCGTCTATGTACCAACGAAGTGCAGACAACAGTCCGCTATCGTCGAGCATTGGTGGGTGCAAAAGATAAGATGTGGTGCGTATCTCCCGAGTCAGATCCTGAATTAAATCCTGGGCATCTTTGATGCTTTTGGATAGTCGCGCAGGGTCGTGCTTCGCGTCATCTTCGATTCGCGCCAGGCCCATCCCTAATGCAGCCAGATGCTGGCCAGCGCTATCGTGCAGTTCACGGGAAATGCGCCGGCGTTCCTCGTCCTGAGCAAGCATCAATCTTCCTGAAAGGTCTCGAAGCTGTTCCGACTGCTGAAGGATCTCATTGTTTCTCCTCCGCAGCTCTTGAGTTCGAAATTGCACTTGAGTATCGAGCGCATCAGCGAGTGTGCGAAAACGTTGCTCGCTCTCGGACAATTCACGCTCGATCCGCTTACGCCCGCCGATATCGCGCGCTATTTTCGAAGCGCCGATGATTTTTCCCGCGGCGTCTCTGACCGGGGAAATTGATAGTGATATCTCAACTTTAGAGCCATCTTTTCGCACCCGAACAGTGTCGAAATGCTCGATCGGCTCGCCTTGACGGATTCGCGCAAGGATTCTTGTTTCCTCGTCTCGGCGATCGAGGGGAATGATCATCGAGATAGGCTGGCCTATGGCTTCTTTGGCTGTGTATCCAAAGAGTCGCTCGGCTCCTCCGTTCCAGCTGGTAATGATGCCCTCTAAAGTTTTGCTGACAATCGCATCATCGGAAGAATTTACGATAGCGGCGAGCAAGCCGACCGCCTTATCGGCTTGCAGGCGTAATAGCGGAAGCTCGTCCGAAATTGATTGAGTGATCTTATCTGTTCTGGCTTCAGGATCGTCCATAATACAACTCGCTAACGCCTCGTGCGTCGCAAGAAGTTGCTTGATGTCATCCTCGAACTGGATTTCAGGATGCACCTTTGTCCAGTAGTGCGCTACCCGCACGAACGCCAAAAAAAGCAGCAGGTACTGCAGCCGAACGGTGCCCAGCAATCGTTCCAGTGCCTCAAGGCATTCCGGGGCGTCCGCCGTCTGCAAGAATACATGGCTGGCAAGAGAAAAAAGTCCATCTTCCACCTGCGTGTCGGCCGTCGGCATTTCATTGAGAGGCGCGGGACATTTCGAGCAAAACGAAAGGCGTGACTTTAGTTCCGGCCCGCGTGGAATCGGCCGCCGTAGCAACCGGACCACCTCCACAACGCTTTCAGCGCGAGCATCCTTGTCCCCGGCCGGGCGGCCAAGTCCAATCAAGAAACCGGTGTGTCGGGCGATGCAGTAGCGGACTGCGCAAAAGCGAGAGAGGTGTACGAAGAGTCGTTCCTTGAAAACCGAGGGCAGGGGATTATCGAGATAGGCTGCTTGTGCAAATCCCCACAGCTTTTCAGTGATCCCCGGGGTCTCGGGCGAGAGCCGGAAGAAATTCGGAAGCACCCCAAACCGCTCATTAACCCGCCGCTGCAGGTCCGATGCAGTAGTACTCACCGATTGACCATTCTCAGATGCCATTAGTCCGCCGTCCCCGTTAGTCACTCTGCGTAAGGCAAGTATACGTAATTAGCCCGTTCGATGCCGAAATTGACTGACAGTATCTTAGCCTCGGCCACGCTTACGGAGCTGACCCAGTACCCCTTCGCCAACCTACTTGGAAATTGCGGAAACGTTGGCCCACAGCGCGGGAGACGTGCGCTCCGCCAGGAATAGTCCGCCGAACAAAAACACGGAATAGCACACATCTCCCCCGAGAATTAGTTGTCTTTTATGGACCCATCGGCAAACTTTCTTCAATCCGTGAACCCGCAAACGAGACGGTAATTTCAATTCACTGTGAGCCTGACCCGCTATTCCTGACCGTAGAGGTTCATCGCCGCTGTCGCTCGAAGAAGGCCCAGATCACTGCCGGTCCGTTAAGTTCTTTGGGCGCTGGGCCTAATAAACGCGGATAGCGCCAGTAAGGCTGAGGAATGCCATGCCCGCCACCGTGAATCGCAACCAGTTCCACCTGAATTTTGGATTCATTGCGCCAGATGACTCGCTCGACGTGAAATCCGTCGGTCTTTTCGGTTTCGGGCGTGCCGGTCATGTTGTTGAGGTCTGCAACATACTGACCCGACCCTCGCGACGACCGGACCTTCCCGCGCTTGAGCAAGCCGAGGAATGTCACCTCTCCACCATCAAAGGGATTGATGGGATCCTTCGTGCCGTTCATGATCATGACGGAAGAAGTGCCTTGCCCCGAGGGCACGCACTTGAAGTTCTCCGGCGTCGGCACGCTCGCCGATATCGCCGCAACTGCGCGAAAGCGGGAAGAGGCTTCGAGCGCAAGACGAAACGCCATATGCCCGCCGCGTGAAATGCCCGTTGCAAATACGCGGCCCGGATCGACACCGAGTTCGGTGATGAGTTTGTCGACCATCCTCGTCAGGAATCCGACGTCGTCGATTTTAAGCTTGTTCGCGCTGTAGTCGCCGACGATGTTGCACGCGTTCCAGTAACCCTCGTACCCGTCAGGATAGGCGACCGCGAAGCCTCTTTCGTCCGCAAGGCGCTCGAACCCATACCCCGTCCACTTTCGCGTTTGCGCACCGTTTTGACCCGAACCGTGCATGACTACGACAAGTGGGGCTCCTTTCGTCAACCCCAGCGGCACGTAGGTCAGGTAGGTCCGTGTCCGTCCACCCACCTCGATGGTCCCCTGGGTAAGCGTCCCGGACAGTCGCGGAACTTTAGGAGCAGGCGAGTAGACGAAGTAGCCAAACAGCGCACCACCCAAGATAACAACGACGATCAAGCCCCAGAGAAAGTAATGTAGAAAACGTGGAACTCTTTTCATGGCCATCTCAGAACGCTGCAGTCAATGACATGTAATCGGCCCGAAGGCACCCGCGCGACGAGTGCCGTTTGGGGCTTTCTTACAGGCTCTCAGGAAACTGCGGAACGTT
>Ga0185299_10000884_pt1 | contig 69469 bp, 65 predicted proteins | sample PaiPotPPA55metaG_FD_128002 | JGI IMG/M metagenome (GOLD analysis project Ga0185299, IMG submission 128002) | Iron sulfur acid spring bacterial and archeal communities from Banff, Canada, to study Microbial Dark Matter (Phase II) - Paint Pots PPA... ... | reverse complement strand
AATTCCTCCCGCAGCAATGTCGCTGCCTTCGCCATAGCCAGATCGCGGTCTTCGTGTTGCTCTAGGTCGGCGGCCTCGTGGTCGGCGTCGGTCCTGCCCTGCCGATCTTCGTGCCGAGCAACGGCGGCTTTGATTACCTGGGCCAGGTCGAGTTCGGTGTCGGGCGCGATTCCACGCAGCGCAGCGAGCAGGGCCGGGGCAGCGGGCTTCTGCCGTTTAGCCGCTTGGGCGGGCTCCGCTTGGGTAGGTAGCGACTTAGCCACCCCGCGCATCGGCGACAATGGCTTTCGGGTAATCATCGGGCCGCCCTTCTCAATTCGGTTACGTTGTCGGCCGGCGGCTCAACGATGCGGGCGAGGCGCTCGCCCCACAACGTTAAAGCTTGCCGCTTGGCGTCTCTGTAGTCGTGCAAATCGTATGTCCTCGCCAGGGCCGGCGGCACGTGGGCAATCACAAGCTCCCTGATGTCGTGGGGCACCGACGGCAGAGCACCGAGGCCGGTTCGAACGGCGCGGCGAATATCGTGCAGCGTCCATGGGGCTAGTGGCTCAGTGATAGCGCGGTCGAGGCGGGTTTTCAGGGTGCCGAATCCGGTGATCGGGTGCTTGCCCCCGTCGGCACTGAAAACGTAAGGGCCAGTCCCACGATGCTCCCGGAGTTCTGCCAGCAACGCGACCATCGCCGGCGTCAAAGGGCACTCGTGCGGGCGCTTCGCTTTCATTCTCGCGGCAGGAATCGACCAGACATGCTCCCCGTCAAGATCGAGCTCGTTCCACGTCATGTTGGCGACCTCGGAGCGCCGCTGGCCGGACAGCATCAGCATGTGGAGGTATGGCCCCATCGGATCGCCGAGCGCCTCTGCAGCCTGCCAGATCGCCCGTAAATGGGCATCGGACAACTGCACCTGCCGCGCAGTCGCTCGCCATCCAAAATCCGAGGCTGCCAGGTCGCGGGCCGGGTTGACGGGCAGGCGTACATCGCGGGGGCGAGCCGGGCTGGCGGCCCAGCGAAGCAGCTTTTTCAGGTTGGCGAGAAGCCGGGTCGCCGTGGCGATTCCATGTCCCTCCGCGATCCGGCGAATAACCGAGGCCACGTCGTCAACGTCGAGGGATGCGATTGGCCGGTTGCCCCACACCGAGACGAGGTGCTTTCGTAGGTCGGAGGCGTTGCGCTGGCCGGTTCGGAGGTTGACCACATGCTCGGCAATGAACTCCTCAGCCACGACGGCGAAGGTGGCCCGTGTGGAAGCTGCTACGGTGGCCGCCAGTGCCCTCTTTTCCTGCCGGGGGTCGATGCCGCGGCGCATCGTCAACAGCACCTCACGGGCATGCTCACGGGCGACGGCGAGGCTTAGGAGGTCGGTGCTGCCGAGCGTGTAGGTAATCGGCTGCAGGTGCCCCCGCACGCGAGCCCGCACAACGAAGGACTTGTGCCCCTTCGGCGTGATCCGCACGGCCATCCAGGGGAGCAGTTGGTCGAACACGTCGAGGCGGCCGGCGGCGGGCGGCGCCAGCTTCTCGATTGCCGCGGCGGTCAGGTTGCGCTTGCCCATTGTTCGTCTCCCCGGGGTCACGTCGGAGGCACGGTAGGGGCTGCCAAGCCCGGTTGCGCCTCGTTGAGCTTTGTGCCGGATGGTAGAGGAAAAGGCAAGGCTTTCCAAACGTTAACGCGGGGAAACCGCTGATCCTCGTCGGGGCATGTTGAGGTATGCGAAGGCCCTAGCACGAAAATGATTATAACATTGGCCGGAGACGGCCCGCGCAATCGCCGTTGGGGGGGTGCCTCAGCCGCGGCGGGCGATGAAGTCGAGCGTCGCCTTGGCGCTCTCCGCCGCATGCGTCGCCGCGACATGATAGGAATTGCCGGGCAATACCACGAGCTCGGAATCGCGAATCTGCTGTTGCCAGGCTCGGGTTTCCTCGACCGTCGCGAGGCCGCTCTGTTCGGTCGTGACGACCAAGGTCGGGCAGGCAATCTTCGGCACATCGGCGCGGATGTCGGCGCAGGCGATCGTCCCCATGAAGCCGAGCTGGGTCGACAGCGCGGTGCGGCCCATGAATTTGCACCACCATTCGAAGCCTTCGGGCGGGAAGGCGCTGCCGAGCCGGTTGCCCATGTTCTGGCGGGCCCAGTGCTCGACCCCGTGCTCCTCGAACTGGCGGATCAGCTCGGGGACTCGCTCGGCGGCGCCGGCGCGCAATGGCGGCGGCGTTCCGACCACGGTCAATGTCTTGGCCCGCTCGGGGCGGCGCGCCGCGAAGGCACGCGCGATCGTGCCGCCGATCTTGGCGCCGAGCAGATGGAAGCGGTCGATCCGCTGATTGTCCATCAGCAGGCAGAAATCGTCGATCAGGCGATCGAGCGTCCACGGGTAGTCGCGCGGCATCGGCGTCGATTGACCGAAACCGCGCATGTCGGGCCGCACGACCCGGTAGTGCCGCGCCAATGCCGGAACCCAGCCGTACCAGGCGAGCCCGCTCTCGGCATTGCCGTGCAGCATGAGGATCGTCTCGGGCTGGCGCCACGGATCGGTGAAGTCGTCGACCTCGTAATGCATGTTGAGATCGGGGGTCGGGCGGAAGGTCGGCATCGGCATCTCCTTTTACGAAGGTGACTTTATTGGCACGAGGGCGGGATCCACGTTGTGGGTCCTTCGCTATGCATTAGGTTGTTTTCTGCATCCGCTCGGACGGGCACCGTTGCTCCAGTGATCTAATGCTGCGGCGGGGTGACCGGGATCTTGTAGAGGTTCACGGCATTCTCGAAGACCAGCCGGTCGAGCGCCTCCTTGCCGAGCGCCGCCTCGGCCGGCGCATGGCCTTCGGCTTTGGAGTGCGGCCACGGGCTGTCGAGACCGGGGAAGTCGCTGGCCCACAAGAAATCGCCCAGGCCGATCTCGGGCACGCGGCGGAACCCGCCCTCTTCCTCGACCTCGAAGGTGAAAAAGACGTGCTCTCTGACGATCTCGCTCGGCAACCGGGACAGCTCGATGTCGGGCCTAAAGACACGGCTCCCCGGTCCGCCGAATTCGTATTCGCGGTCGAGGCGCCAGAACAGAAACGGGACCCACCCGACCCCGGCCTCCTCGAGGACAAAGCGGATGCCCGGATGGCGGTCGCAGATGCCGGACAGCACGACCGCGCTCATCAATTCCGCCATCAGCCCCATCGGGAAATTCGCGACGGTCATCAGCGATTGGTTGCGCGGCTCGAGCCCGGCGACGCCGACCCCGATCTGGCGCGAGCCGCCGCGCGGGTTCGCGTGCAGGTTGACGGGCAGGCCGGTCTCGGCGGCGGCGGCCCAGACCGGCTCCCAAATCTGGTGCATGACCGGCTCGGGCGCGCCGACCCAGTCGAAGATGACCCCGGTCGGCAGGCCGAACTCGGCGACGCGCAGCAATTCCGCGACCGCTTCCTCCGGCGTCTGGCAGGGCAGCGGCAGCAGCATGATGAAGCGGCCGTTCGATTGCTCGTAGAGTTCGCGCGCCCAGTCGTTGACGGCGCGCACGCAGGCGGCGCGCAGTTCCGGGTTCTTGATCTGCGAGATCTGCTCGTAGGGACCGTTGACGAGTTCGGCGTCGACGCCGTCGCGGTCCATGTCCTCGCAGCGGTATTTGGCATGGGCGGCGCGGAAGATGCCGGGTTCGGGCTCCTCGTCGAGGCCGGCCCGCGTGTAGCAATTGACCGGCCCGCGGCCGACGCCCTTCCAGCCGACGCCGCTCCAGGGATGGCCTTCGACGACCCACTGTCTTATGCCGTCCGGCCCGGTGACGATCCGTGGCGCGTCATCCTGAAAGCGCCGCGGCAGGCGCTTTGTCCAGAGGTCGAAGGGCAGGTGCATCAGCCGGCAGTGTCCGTCGGCCGATACGACACCAAATCGCTTTTCCATCGCGCTTCCTCCTCCCGGCGGCCTTCGATGGCCGGCCCATTGTTCGCCTTTGCGCGCACGCGCGCGGAAGAACAAAGATCAGGATCAAACCATTGATCTTCCTCGATTCCGCTCCCGAAATCAGCGAATAGCAGCCAAATCCGAGGCGCCAATCCGAAATTCCCTCAGAACAGCGAATTTTTTGCAATTTAACAGGGAATCCTCCCGTTGCTGTAAAACAGCCTTTCGGCTGCATCCTCGGCTGCTTCCGACATCGACGGGATTTTCATTTCTGGGTGCGGACTCGGCATCATGCCGGATATGTATGTTCTTGGTTCGTTCTGGTCAAGAGCCGCCGGCGCGCGAAATGACCAAACGCACCGAGAGATTATGCGAGAACCCGATAGAGATGCACCTCTTCGGGCAGGCCTTTCAGCGCGCGAACACCGCGATCTTCGGGCCTCACGCGACCTCCCATCGGACCGCCGGCCTCCCGCCGGCATGCCGGCGGGACGCCGGCGCTCCGATATTTAATTCACGCCGACAGCGCCGCCCATCGTGTCGCCGATCGCCGCGTGCACCACAAGGTCGGCCACATGATCGAGCGGCGTCGGCTCGCGATTGACGATGACGAGCTTCGCGCCGTTGTGTTTGGCGAGCTGCGGAAACCCCGCCGCCGGATACACAACCAGCGACGAGCCGAGCACGATGAACAGATCGGCCGCCAACGTCTCCTCTTCGGCGCGTTGCATGGCCGGCACCGGCATCGATTGGCCGAACGACACCGTCGCGGTCTTGACGTGGCCGAGGCATTCGCTGCACGGCGGCACTGCGTCCTCCTGCTCGAAGATCGCGCGCAGATCGGCGATTTCGTAGCGCTGGCCGCAATCGAGGCACGTCGCGTAGGTCGTGTTGCCGTGCAGCTCGACGATTTTTGCCGACGGAATGCCCGAGGCCTGATGCAGCCCGTCGATATTCTGGGTGATGACCGCGGCGACCTTGCCGCGCCGCACCAGCGCATCCACCGCGCGATGCCCGCGATTGGGCTCGGCCTCCTTGAAGATGTCCTCCATTGCAAAGCGCCGCCGCCAGGTCTCGCGGCGCGCCTCCTCGGAGGCGAGGAACTCGTCGAAATAGATCGGCGCCATCTGCGTCCAGATGCCGCCCGGGCTGCGGAAATCGGGGATCCCCGACTCGGTGCTGATGCCGGCACCGGTGAACACGACGGCGCGTTTGGCGCTGGCGATCAGGCGGGCGAGGGCAGCGATTTCGGGATGGTCGCTCATTGCGCCACTTTGGCAAAAGCGCCGGGACGCGCCAAGCATGCCGTGAAAGCTGCTAAGTTCGCCGGATGACCCGGGTTGTCACGGCCGTCGAGCGCGCGGCCTATCTTGCGCCCGAGGGGTTTGTCGCCGAACTCGCGCATGAGCTTGGCGATATCGAGTTTGCTCATGAGCGGCTGGTCGTTGCCGCCGGGCCGGTGCGTGCCGTGGCCTGGGCGCAAAACATCTGGCTCGATCCCCAGACAATCGAGATCGCCTCGATCGGCGACGCCGCGAAGAAGCTGCGCGCGATCCAGCGCAATTGGGCGGTCTATGCGCCGCGCCTGCATCGCCGCGCGATGCTGATCCAGGATCAATTGCCGGTCGTCTCGGCCAAGCCGCTGGTGTTCGGCATGCCGCCGCCCAGCGCGCCGCTCGGCTCCTGGACCTTGCTCGACGCCAACACCGTGCTCGCGTCGGCCCGTTGTACGAGCCTGTTTCCGAACGGCGAGGTGCATTTCGTCGAGGACCGCGCCGGCCCGCCAAGCCGCGCCTATCTCAAATTATGGGAAGCGCTGACCGTGATCGCTGCGCGGCCCGCGCCGGGCGAGGTTTGCCTCGATCTCGGCAGCAGCCCGGGCGGCTGGAGCTGGGCGCTCGCCAAAATGGGCGCGCGCGTCATCAGCGTCGATAAGGCGCCGCTCGCGCCCGAGGTCGCGGGCATGCCCGGGATCGAATATCTCGGCGAGAGCGCCTTCGCGCTCGATCCGCGATCCCTCGGCCCGATCGATTGGCTGTTCTCCGATGTCGTCTGCTATCCCGCGCGCCTGTTGCCGCTGGTCGAGCGTTGGCTTGCGGACGGCACCTGCCGCCGCTTTGTCTGCACGATCAAGTTTCAGGGCGAGACCGACCACGCGACGGCCGCGCGTTTTGCCGCGATCCCGGGCTCGCAATTGCGGCACCTGTTCCACAACAAGCACGAGCTGACCTGGATCAAGCTCGATTAAGCTCGGCCGGGTTGCTATCAATCGGCGGCGGCAATTCGTCGGAGGCGCGAATGCAAGGACAGCTCTGGCAATGGGATGCGGCCGATCTGGCGCAGGCAATCCGCACGCGCGCGATTGCCTCCCGCGAGGCCGTCGCCACCGCTCTCGACCGCCTCGAAGCAGTCAATCCCCGCATTAACGCGGTCGTCGAGACGCTCGCCGATCAGGCGCTCGCAGCCGCGACCGCAGCCGACGAGCAGGTGCGGCGCGGCTTGCCGATCGGCCCGCTGCATGGCGTTCCGGTGACGGTCAAGGTCAACACCGACCAGCGCGGCTGCGCCACGACAAACGGCGTCGTGGCGTTCCGCGATGTCATCGCGCCCGACGATGCGCCGGTCGTCGCCAATTTGAGGAAGGCCGGCGCGGTCATCATCGGCCGCACCAACACGCCGGCGTTTTCGTGGCGCTGGTTCACCGACAACGAGTTGCACGGCGCGACCTTGAACCCGTGGAACAGCGGCATCACTCCCGGCGGGTCGAGTGGCGGCGCCGCGGCGGCGCTGGCCGCCGGCATTGGCGCGGTGGCGCACGGCAACGACATCGGCGGCTCGATCCGCTATCCCGCCTATGCCTGCGGTCTCCCGGGCATCCGGCCGAGCTTTGGCCGTGTCCCGAGCTTCAATCCGAGCGCCCGCGAGGAGCGGCCGATTACCGCCCAAATCATGTCGGTGCAGGGGCCGCTGGCGCGCTGTGTCCGCGATCTGCGGCTCGGGCTCGCGGCGATGGCGGAGTTCGATCCGCGCGATCCCTGGTGGGTGCCGGCGCCGCTGCAGGGCCCGCCGCCGAAGCGGCCGATCCGGATTGCCTTCAGCACCGATCCCGGCGGGCTCGGCGTGAACCCGCACGTCGCCGCTGCGGTCAAGCAAGCCGCGACATGGCTCGCCGAGGCCGGCTATGCCATCGAAGAAAAGGAGCCGCCCGATTTCATGGAAGCGGTCGAGACCTGGAGCACGATCCTCGGCACCGAGACGCGGATCGGGATGCTGCCGCTGATCGAGAAATACGGCGACAAGGCGGTGCAGCACATGGGCCGCTATTTCGACCGGAGAACGCCGTCGCTCGATCTGCCCGGCTGGGCCAAGGCGTTGGCGCGGCGCTTAACCCTATTGCGCGCCTGGATGCTGTTTTTCGAGGAATACCCGCTGGTGCTGATGCCGGTGTCCTGCGAGCCCCCGTTTCCGGCCGGCTACGATCAGGGGGATGACGACACGCTCGAACGGCTGGTCACCGCGCAGCGGCCGCAATACCCGCCGGCCTGTCTCGGTCTACCGGGCATGTCGGTGCCGACCGGCATCGTCGACGGGCTGCCGATGGGCGTGCAGTTGATCGCCGGCCGCTTCCGCGAGGATCTCTGCCTCGACGCCGCCGAGATCATCGAGGCGCGAGCGCCGATGCCGACGCCGATCGATCCGCGGTCGTAGGTGTCAATTCAGCGATGGGGAGGATGTAAATGGATCTGGGATTGCGCGGCAGGAAGGCGCTGGTGACCGGCGCGTCGAAGGGGATCGGACGGGCCTGCGCCGAAGCGTTGGCCGAGGAGGGCTGCGATGTCGTGCTGGTGTCGCGCACCGCCGCCGATCTCGAACAAGTGCGCGCCAAGATCGCCGGCGAGCACAATGTCGCGGTGCGCTATTACGCGCTCGATCTCAGCGACAGCAAGAGTGTGGACAAGCTCGCGGCCGATTGCGCCGACACCGATCTCCTCGTCAACAATGCCGGCGCCATCCCCGGCGGCAACATCGCCGAGATCGACGAAAAGCGCTGGCGCGAGGCGTGGGACCTCAAGGTGTTCGGCTATATCAACATGACGCGCCGCTTCTACGCGCTGATGGCCGAGCGCAAGCAGGGCGTCATCGTCAACATCCTCGGCGCCGCCGGCGAGAACCCGGATTTCAATTATGTCGCCGGTTCGTCGGGCAACGCATCGCTGATGGCGTTCACGCGCGCGATGGGCGGCACCGCGCCGCGCGACGGGCTGCGCGTCGTCGGCATCAACCCGGGGCCGGTCATGACCGAGCGGTTGATCACCTTGACCCGCCACCGCGCGCAGACGCAGCTCGGCGACCCCGAACGGTGGCAGGAGCTGATGCAGGGCTACGCCTTCGGCCGCGCCGCCAAACCGGAGGAGATCGCCTGGATGGCTGCCTTCCTCGCCTCCGACCGCTCGGGCTACACGACCGGCACGATCGTCACGATCGATGGCGGCGGCGGCAGCCGCCGCTCGGCTTTGTGAGGTGACAAATGTTCAAGCGCATCGATCATGTCGAAATCGTCACCGACAAGCCGGCCGAGACGGTCGCGTTCTACACCGACATCCTCGGCTTTAAGGTGCGGGAGCGCGACCGCATCGAGCGCTCCGGAATGGGCGTGCCGATCGATCTCGTCTATCTCGAATTGGGCGGCACGACCGTCGAGCTGATCACCTATGACGGCGCCGCGGTCGATCCGGCGCCGCAGACAGAGCATCTCGGCTACCGCATGATCGCGCTCGAAGTCGAGGATATGGAGCGCGCCGCCGATTACCTGAAGACGAAAGGCGTCGACATCGTCTGGGGTCCGCGCGTCGCGCCGACTTACGCCCGCGCCGAGATCCGCGACCCCAACGGCTACCACATCGAACTGCGCCAGTGGTTCCGCTGACCCGGCGCGCTAAGCGCTGAATACGTCAGGGGCGCAAGCGGTGTTTTGGTCCAGGCTTAGCCGATCGTCGGCGCCTCCGTATCTCGTCGGCGGATCAACGGTCCGCGAAAGAGCGCAGTGCATTACATCATCATGGAATACCGGCCAGTCCTTTTGCGTTATTTCGGTTCGAAGCCGTGCGCGGTAGTCAATCACCGCGCTGCGCTCTATTGGCATGAATATAGCCGAGTACTTTGTCCGGTTTACGATTGTGGCGATACCAAGGAATTATGGGGGTGAGCGAATAACCCGCGAGTCGATCTCGTTCTCCGCTTGTCTTGCAGCGCATCCGCTGCTCACGCAAGCGAGAGGAACATTACCATGACGTTGAAGCATTCCGTCACCACCGCGATCCTGGTCGCGGCCTTGGCCCTGCCGGTCAGCGCCTTTGCGCAAACCCCGACCTCGCCGAGCCCGGCCACGCCACCCGCCGCTGCGGCCCCGCACGCGGCTGCTCCCGCGACGACCACCCCGGCTGCGACCGCCCCGGCCGCGGCGGCGCACATCCTGCCAGCCGCGACTCAGGCGAGCCGTCACATGCGGGACGACCAGATGCGGGCAAGCAAGCTGATCGGCTCTGCAATCTATGATCCGGCCGACCAGAAGATCGGCACGGTCGACGAGCTCGTGCTCAATCCCGACGGCAAGGTCGCCGATGTCGTGATCGGTGTCGGCGGCTTTCTCGGCGCCGGCGAGAAGCGTGTCGCGGTGCCGATGGCCGAGCTGAAGCGCGGCAAGAACGACCATTTCGTGCTCGCCGCGACGAAGGACTCGCTGAAGCAGATGGGCAATTTCGAGCTGACGACCGGGAGCACCGCTGGTAGCGGCTCGTCGGCGCACAAGTAGGCTGTCGTACATTCACACGGACCGGCGCTCGGCGGATCATCCGTCGGGCGCCGTTTCGCGTCAGTTGTCGCCGGCGAGAAACCGCCGCAGCTCGACGACGAGGTCCTTCGGGTTATCGCCCTGCACCGTGTGGCCGGCCTTTGGCACCGTGACGAATTTGCCCTTCGGCAGACGCTGCGCCAGGCGGATGCCGTCCTCTTCGTGAAACACGTCGCTCTCGCCGCCACGCACGACGAGTGCCGGGCAGGCGATGCGGGCGAGCCCGTCGGCGAGCCTGGCGCGCTCGGCGCGATGCGTTTCCTGGTCGAGCGCCTTGAATCGCCGCGTGTCGTACTTCCACTTCCAGGTGCCGTCGGGCTGTTGCCGCAAATTATGCATCAGGCTGCGGCGCAGGATCTTGGGGTCGCGGCGCGGATTGAATTGAAGCGCCTTCTCGATGATCGCTTCGACCGTGACTGTTTCCTGCACCTGAGTGACGAAATCGCGGATGCGGCTCGACCCCGGCCGGCGCATTTCCGGTCCCGCATCGATGATGACGAGGTGCGACAGCCGCTCGGGATGCGCGACCGCGAAAGCCAGCGAGTTGATCGCGCCGAGCGACATGCCGGCAAGGATGAACTTGTCGAGGCCGAGGTGGTCGACAAAGCCCTTGGTGTCCGCCAGCGCCGCGCCGATCGAATAATCGCCGTCCTGCGCCCAATCGCTGTCGCCATGGCCCCGCTGGTCGAGCGCGACGCAGTGGAACTCGTCGCGCAAGGCGAGGGAGACGAGGTCCCAGGTATGCGCCGTCAGGGCGCCGCCATGCAGAAACACGATTGTCGGCAGATGCTTGTTGCCCCAATCGAGATAGTGAAACCGCATGCGGCCGAGGTGAAATTCATGGCTTTGCGGCAGCACAACCTGGCTGTCGTCGAAGCTGAAGCCAGCGCGCACGGCGGTCGTCGCAAGGTGATCGCGGTATTCCTCGGGGGACAGGCTCATGGCGGCGCGGTTCCTTCGATAGCCTCGACAAGGCTTTAGCACGAAAAACCTGGGAAACGCCTGTTTCGCAACGCAGCATGGGTATGCGCCCCCGGCATGCGCCCGGGCGTGGGCCACCCGTTTCGGCGCTCGGCAAAACCCGATAGCATCCCGTGGAGCAGCAATTGACGAGGCCGCGATGAGCGAGACCACCCTTCGGCACGGCATCTTCCTGCCGCCCTTTCATCCGAACGAAGAGAACCCGACCCAGTGCCTCGAACGCGATCTCGACCTGATCGTGCATCTCGACAAGCTCGGGTTTCACGAGGCCTGGATCGGCGAGCATCATTCGGCCGGCTATGAGATCATTTCCTCGCCCGAGATCTTCATTGCCTTCGCCGCCGAGCGCACCCGCCACATCCGCCTCGGCACCGGCGTCGTCTCGCTGCCCTATCACCATCCGATGATGATCGCCGATCGCATCGTCCAGCTCGATCACATGACGCGCGGCCGCGTCATGTTCGGCGCCGGGCCGGGGCTCCTCGCCTCCGACGCGATCATGATGGGCATCGACCCGATGACGCAGCGCGACCGCATGGCCGAGTCGCTGGATGCGATCCTGCGCCTCTTCAAGGGAGAGATCGTCACCGAGAAGACCGATTGGTACACGATGGAAAGCGCGCGGCTTCATCTGCTGCCCTATACGAAACCGCATCCGGAAGTCGCCGTCGTCAGCGCGGTGACACCATCCGGCGGCCGGCTCGCCGGCAAATACGACCTCAGCATGATCTGCGTCGCCGCGACGAACCCGTTCGGCTATGACGCGCTCGCCTCGAACTGGCAGATCGCCTGCGATATCGCCGCCGAGCACGGCCGAACGATGGACCCGAACCGGCTCAGGCTCGTCGGCCCGATGCATCTCGCCGAAACCAGGCAGAGAGCGTTCGAGAATGCGCGCTGGGGCTTCGAGCGCTATCTCGGCTATCTCAACAACAATCAGCCGCGCTTCATCGTGCCGAAGGGCGAGGACCCGCTCGAATGGTTCATCGAAAGTAAATATGGCGTGTGCGGCACGCCGGACGACGCGATCGCGCTGATCGAGCGCCTGCAGGATAAGCAGGGCGAGTTCGGCGTCTTCCTGCAGCAGGCGCACAACTGGGCCGATTGGGACGCGACAAAGCGCAGCTACGAACTCTACGCGCGATATGTCATGCCGCATTTCAGCAAAGCGAACCGGCCGCGGGAATCGTCATACCAGTGGTGCGGCGACAACCGCACCGAGTTCAGTGCCAAGCGCCAAGCCGCCGCGAAGGCGATGTTCGACAAGCACGAGGCCGAGCAGCGCACCGCCCGTGACGGTGTCACTGCCGCACGCCCCACCCGCGGTCGCGAGGCCTGGTGAAAAAAGTCAATCAGCGCCAAGGACGCGAAGAATACGCAACGGATACGACGGCGGCGGCTGGGCGCTCGCTTCGTTCGCCGCCTCGGTGTTAAATGCGGGGAAAGCTAAGGGAGACGACATGGCGAAGACACGCGGCACCGGCCTGTTGATGGTGTGGGCCGACATAGACCCGCAATACGAGGCCGAATATCACCGCTGGTACGACGAGGAGCACATCGCGCATCTGCTGGCGGTGCCGGGCTTTCTGAGCGCCGGCCGCTACGAGGCGGTGAAGGGCGCCCCGAAGTACCTCGCGCTCTACGAACTCGAGCATCCCGACGTGCTGCGCAGTCCCGCGTTTCTCGATGGCGTCAGGTTCCGGCCGTCGGCCCGGCGGGTGTCATCTTCCGGCGGCACGATCGGCCGCAATTATCTGCTCAACGGCTATCGCCAGATTTTTCCGGTCAAGACCCACCCGGTCGAGCAGACGCGCGAGCCGGCGCCGTTTCTGCAGATGGGCCGCATCGACATCCCGGCGATGGTCGAGGAGGAATTCAACGACTGGTACAACACCGCCTATATCCCACCCTATCTGAAATGCCCGGGCTGTCTTGGCGCGCGGCGCTATGTGGCGATCGACGGTCAGCCGAAATATCTGACGCTCTACGAATTCGAGCATGCCGGCGTGTCGGAAACGCCGGAATGGGCGAACGCGCGCGACAGCAATCCGTGGAGCAATCGCGTTCGCGCCTTCATGCGCCACGATGTCGGCTCGCCCGGCGTCTACCGCCGCCTGTACCCGAAGTGAGCGCCATGCCTGTCGCAAATACCGAAATAACCTATCTCCCCGCGCACCGCCTCGCCGCCAAAATCGCGGCGCGGCGATTGTCGCCTGTCGATGTCGTCGAGGCGTTTCTCGCGCGCATTGCGGCCCATAACCCGAAACTCCACGCCTATATCGACGCCTACGCAGATGACGCGCGGCTCGCCGCCGAGGCGGCCGACAAGGCGATCCGCGCCGGCCACGCGGTTGGGCCATTGCACGGCGTGCCGATCGCGCTGAAAGACCTGATCGATCTCGAAGGACGGGTCACGACTGGCGGCTCGATGGCGTGGCGCGACCGCCGCTCCCCCGTGACCGCGACTTTGGCGCGGAAACTGATCGCCGCCGGCATGATCGTGCTCGGCAAGACCCATACGGTCGAGTTTGCGATGGGCGGCTGGGGCACCAACGAGCATCTCGGGACGCCGTGGAACCCGTGGGACCTTGAGACGGCGCGCACGCCGGGCGGGTCGAGCAGCGGGACCGGCGTCGCGGTCTCCTCCGGCATGGCGCCGTGGGGGATCGGCACGGACACTGGCGGCTCGGTGCGGTTGCCGGCGTCGTGGTGCGGGCTTTCCGGTCTCAAAACGACGATCGGCCGCGTCAGTACCTACGGCATTTTGCCACTCGCGCCGTCGCTCGACACGCCGGGGCCGATGGCGCGCTCGGTCGAGGACGCGGCGCTCTTGTACAGCGTGGTGCAAGGGCCGGACCCGCTCGATCCGCGCACGCTGGGAGCGCCGCCGCCGAGTGACCCGATGCCAGGGTTGCGCCGCGGCGTCAAAGGGCTGCGGCTCGCGCGCATGCCGGCGGCAGAGCGCGACGGCTGCACCCCCGAGGTGCTCGCCGCCTATGATGCTGCACTCGACACTCTCGGACGGCTCGGCGCCGATATCGTCGATCTCGCGCTGCCGTGCCGTTTCGCGGATGCGACGCGCGCGGTCGGGCGCATCATCGCTTCGGAGGCCTATCAGCTGGTCGGCAAGCTCGTCGACGATCCGAACTTGCCGATCGATCCGGCGGTGCGGCCGCGCATCCAACCCGGTGTTCGGATCACGGCGCCGGATTATCTCGCCGCGCTCGCCGAACGCGACGCGATGAAGCGCGCCTTCCTCGCCGCGTTCGAGGAGGTGGACGCGCTGTTGACGCCGACGACGCAAACGCCGGCGATCCCGATCGACTCGATCGACCAGTCAACGACCCCGGCATTTTTCACGCGCTTCGTCAATCTGCTCGAATTATGCGCGCTGTCCGTGCCGGACGGCTTCACCTCCACCGGGCTGCCGCTGTCGCTGCACATCATCTGCCGGCCGTATGACGAGGCGACGGCGCTGCGGATCGGCTGGGCCTATCAGCAGGCCACCGACTGGCACGAGCGGCATCCGCCCGGATTGTAAGACGTTCAATGTGCGGCCGGTTTGTCCAGAAGACGCCGCTCGGCGCGATCCAGGTGCTGTTCGAGACCGCGAATGCCGTGCCGAACGCGCCGCCGCGTTACAACGCGGCGCCGACCGACACGCTTGCCGTCGTGCGCTACAACCCCAAGACGAAGACGCGCTCGCTAGACCCGCTGCGTTGGGGACTGGTGCCGCTGTGGGCCAAGGACATCTCGCTCGGGGTGCGCTGCATGAACGCGCGCGCGGAAAGCCTCGCGCGAACGCCGGCGTTCCGCGATGCCTTCGAGCGGCGGCGCTGCCTGGTCCCGGCCGACGCGTTCTATGAATGGCAAAAGCGCGGCGGCAGGACGCAGCCCTACGCGATCATCCCTTTTGAGGGCGGGGTGTTTGCTTTCGCCGGTCTGTGGGAGCGCTGGCGCGACCCGAAGCACGGCAGCATCCTGCGCAGCTTCACGATCGTCACCGGCGCGCCGAATGCGCTGTGCGAGCCGATCCACGACCGGATGCCAATCATTCTGGCGAAATCGGATTGGTCCTTATGGCTCGGCGAGGACGAGGCAAGCCCCGCCGACCTTTTTGCGTTGTTGCGGCCGTTCCCCGCTGAAATGATGCGCGCCTACCCGATCGGCCCGGCGGTCGGCAACGTCAAGAACGACAATCCCGCCCTGCTCGATCCGATATCAGGAGAAATTAAGGCGGCGGAATAGTCAGGCACCCGGGAAACGGCGGCGCAGGAAATCGCGGACGTCCTCAGCGCAGCGGTCGGGCTCCGCGTCGCAGATGTTGTGCGGCAGGCTATCATAGACCCGCATCTCGACATCCGGCAATTTGCGAAACGGCTCATAGTTCGCGATCGACCCTACCGTCTCGCCGCCCGGCATGACGACCAAGGTCGGGCAACGGATGCGCTCGACCTCGCCGCTCCAATCGTAGCTCGCCATAAGCAGCACGAATTTGCCGATATAGGCGGGATCGTTGCGCCCGGCCTCGTCGAGAAACCAATTGACGAGCCCGGGCTCGGCATCCTCCGGCAGACGGTCGCGGATCGTTTCGGCAAGAAAGCCGCGCAGCCCTTTCGCCTGGATCTGCGGGATCCAGCTCGGCGCCTGGCTGTTCTTGAGACCAGGCGTCGAGCCGAACAGGCAGAGGCTCTTCACTCGCTCCGGACGGGTCATCGCCAATTGCTGACCGAGATAGCCGCCGGCCGAATTGCCGACGATATGCGCGTCCGATACGCCGATATGATCGAGCAATTCGGCGACATCGAGCACAAGCCGATCAAGCGCCAACGGCTGCTCGACAGACGGGATTTGAGACCGGCCATGACCGCGCAGATCGAGGCGCACGACACGCCAGTGGCGCGCGAGATGCGGCACCCACGCGAAATAACGGCGGGCGCTGCCCATCGCGGCATGCAACAGCAGCAGTGTTGGTGCCTTTTTCCACGGGTCGGTAAAGTCATCGACATCATAGGCGAGCGACAGGCCATCGCTCGCCTTGAAGCTCGATGCTTCGGTCATCGCAGCCCCCTTTTCCTTGAACCCGCCGCGTCATCATACGCGCTCCACGAAGCCGGCCAGCAGGATGGTGCGGCGGCTTAGGGTAAAGAGGCGGAGATTCTACTGCCGCGCTAATCGAACCCGCACCCGCTCAATCTCACTGGGAGCCCGGGCGCTGGCTAGCGGGCGCAGCCCTTCCAGCCTAAGCATTTTCGGTGCTATAGCCCTCGGCAATGAGCCTGATCACGAAAAGCGCCGCGGTCGCCGCGTTCTGCGACCGGCAAAAAGGCGCACAGTTCGTCACTATCGATACCGAGTTCATGCGCGAGCGCACCTACTGGCCGATCCTCTGCGTCGTGCAGGTGGCCGGACCCGAGGAGGCGGCCGCGATCGACGCCCTGGCAGAAGGCATGGATTTGAAGCCGCTGCTCGGACTGATGGCCGATCCGCAGACGACTAAGGTGTTTCACGCCGCCCGCCAGGATCTCGAAATCTTCTTCCAGCTGTCCGGCGAGGTGCCGCACCCCGTCTTCGACACGCAGGTCGCGGCGATGGTCTGCGGCTTTGGCGACGCGGTCAGCTACGAGACCCTGGTCAAGCGGCTCGCCGGCGCCAACCTCGACAAGGCTTCGCGCTTTACCGATTGGGCGCACCGGCCGCTGACAGAGCGGCAGATCAAATACGCGCTTGAGGATGTCGTGCATCTCCGCACGGTCTACGACCGGCTGCAACACCTCCTGGCCGATAACGGCCGGGCCGGCTGGTTCGAGGAGGAAATGGCCGATCTCGTCGATCCCGCGATCTACCGCAGCGACCCCGCCGAGGCGTGGCGCCGCTTTCGCATTCGAGGCCGCGCCGACCGCAAGTTCCTCGGCGTCTTGCGCGCCTTGGCGGCCTGGCGCGAGCAGGCGGCGCAGCAACGCGACCTGCCGCGCGGCCGCATCATGCGCGACGAGGCTGTCCTGGAGATCGCCGCGCATGCGCCGAAGAACATCGAGACGCTGGCGCGCACCCGCAGTCTCGGCAAGGGGATCGCCGAGGGGAAGCTCGGCCGCGAGATTCTCGAGGCGGTCGCGCAGGGCCTCGCCGACCCTGACCCGCCGCCGGCGATCCCGGCCAAGGCCGAAGCCCCGCCCGGCGTCGGGCCGCTCGTCGAACTCCTACGGGTGTTGCTGAAGCAGCGCTGCGAGCATTTTCAGGTGGCGCAGAAGCTGGTCGCCTCGTCCGACGATCTCGAAGCCATCGCCGCCGACGACGACGCCCCGGTGCGCGCGCTGGCGGGCTGGCGGCGCGATGTGTTCGGTAACGACGCGCTGGCCCTGAAGCACGGGCGGCTGGCGCTGACCGCCGGCCGCAACAAGATCGAGCTAGTGTCCCTCCCGGAGCGCCGCGACGCGGCGCCTACGCGAGCACGGGCGTAGGGCTGCGCCGCCGCTCGGTGCGGGTTGGTACGCTGAGGGCGCGGCCGAGCGCGTCGAGCCGGCGTTGCACCGCCTCGCCAACAAACAAGCTGCCGGTCGCCGGCAATTCGAGGACGAGGCTGTTGCCCTCGCGGTCGAGCAATACCTGATCGAGCAGATCAAGCGCGCCACCGCACAGGGTGTAAGCGAGACGCAAGACCAATCCGAGCGCTCGCGCCTCGGGGGCAGCGGCTTCGTCGAGCAACGGCAAGATCGCGGTCTTGACCGGATCGTCGGTGGGGCCGCCATAGCGAGCATGCAGTGCCACCGCAATAAACGCGCGCTCGGCATGCTCGATCGCGCCGACCGGCATCCGAAGGCTGCGGTTGAAGGCATGTTCCGCGCGGTAATCCGGATGCTCGGTCCAAGCGGTGTCGCTGAGCCAGCAGGCGGCGCGGAACAAATGGCGTTTCCGCTCGTCCAGCCGCGGAAAGACGGGCGCGATCCACCGGAATAGCCGGTCGCCGTCGCTGCCCGGCCGGCCCTGGCGCCGCGCCATCGTCATTGCAGCGGCGATCAGCGGATCGGCGCGCGCCTCGGCCGGCGGCACGCCATAGGCATAGCCCTCGCGCAAACCAAAGGCCGAGAAGACAAGGCGGTCGGGTTTGCCCGCGGCGATCAGCCGCCGCAGGATCGTCGCGGCGAGCGGCACCACATCGAGGCGCCGTCGGCTGATCCCGGCGATGCGCTCCAGCGAGCGCCGCGACTGAGAGCCTATGATATCGAGGAAAGCTTCCGCGGGGCGGCGCGCGATCGTGTACTGGTGGATGATGTGCAACGGATAGCGCGTCTGCTCGATATGAAGCCGCGCGATCGCACGCCACGCGCCGCCGACCAGATAAAGCGCCCTCCCGGTACACTCCCGGAGTAGAGGAGCGGTGGCGATCGCCGCTTCGATCTGCTCGACGACGGCCTTGCGGTTCTCGCCGAATTCGGCGAGGCGCAGCGGTCCGAGCGGCAAGCTGACGCCCGCGCCGATCGGCGTCCGCTGCTCCGCATCGACGCGAACGAGTTCGACGCTGCCGCCACCGAGGTCGCCAACGACGCCATCGGCATCGGGGATGCCGGCGAGGACGCCTGCGGCCGACAACCGAGCCTCTTCGGCTCCGTCGATAACGCGCACCGGAACGCCGCAGCGTTCTTCGATTTCGGCGGCGAAATCGGGGCCATCCTCGGCTTCGCGCACCGCGGCGGTCGCGATGATCGCGAGATCGTCGACGGCGAGCGCCCGCGCGAGAGCGGCGAAACGCTGCAGATTGGCGAAGGCGAGCTCGACGCCCTCGGGGTTGAGCCGGCCGGTCGCCGCGATGCCGCGGCCGAGCGCACACATGACCTTTTCGTTGAGGAGCGGCAGCAAGGTCGCGCCAAGCCGCTCGTAAACAACGAGACGCAACGAGTTCGAGCCGACATCGACGACGGCGATGCGGTTCGCCGCGGGCTTGGGGCTTCGATCGGGCATCGGCGCCGGGATTACCTGGCCGACGACGTCATCGCGCCACGAGCCGCGGCTGGCCGCGCCGCAGCGCCTTGCCGCGCCCGGACAGGCTGGGATTGGTCATGAAATAAGTATGGGCAGAGAAGCCGTCCTCTTCGGCGCTCACCCGCGTATACGTGCCGTCCGGCGCGAGGTTCCAGCTCTGCAACGTATCGCGCAGATTGGCGACCATGATCTCGTCGAGCACCTGGCGATGCACGGTGACGTTCTCGATCGGTACCAGCGCCTCGACGCGGCCGTCGAAATTGCGCGGCATCCAATCGGCCGAGGAAATGAAAACCAGCGCCTGGTCGGACGGCAGTTTGTTGCCATTGCCGAAGCAGACGATGCGGCCGTGTTCGAGGAAGCGGCCGACGATGCTCTTGACCCGAATGTTCTCTGAAATGCCCGGGACGCCGGGCCGCAAGCAACAGATGCCGCGCACCACCAGGTCGATCGAGACCCCGGCCTGCGAAGCCTTGTAGAGGAGATCAATGATCGCGGGATCGACCAGCGAATTCATCTTGGCCCAGATCTGCGCCGGCCGGCCGGCGCGGGCATGACCGATCTCGGCCTCGATCAATTCAGCGATGCGCGAGCGCAGATTGACCGGTGCGACCGCGACCTTTTCGAGGCCGGCCGGACGGGCGTAACCGGTCATGAAGTTGAACAGCCGCGCGGCGTCGCCGCAGAGGCCCGGATCGCAGGTAAAGAACGATAGGTCGGTGTAAACCTTCGCCGTATACGGGTGGTAGTTGCCGGTGCCGAAATGCACGTAGGACTGCAATTTGCCGGCCTCCCGCCGCATGACTAATGAGACCTTGGCGTGCGTCTTCAATTGCAGGAACCCGTAGACGACCTGGACGCCGGCGCGCTCAAGCTCGTGCGCCCAGCGGATGTTGGCCTCCTCGTCGAACCGCGCCTTCAACTCGATCATCGCGGTGACCGATTTGCCCGCCTCGGCCGCCTCCGCCAATTCCTTGACGATCGGGCTGTCCTCGCTGGTCCGGTAGAGCGTCTGCTTGATCGCCACGACCGCCGGGTCGCGCGCCGCCTGACGAAGGAACTGCACGACGACATCAAAACTCTCATAGGGATGATGGACGACGATGTCCTTTTGGCGGATCGCCGCGAAGCAATCGCCGCCGAAATCGCGGATGCGCTCCGGGAAGCGCGGATTGTAGGGGGTGAAGACGAGATCAGGGCGTTCGTCGCCGACGATCAGCTCCGCGGTGTCGTCTAGCCCCAGAATGCCCTCGGTTGCGAACACGTCGCCTGGCGCGGCATCGAGCTTTTCGCTCAGGAACCGCCGCAGCTCAGCGGGCATCCGGGCGTCGACGCCGAGATGGATGACATGGCCGCGGCGTCGGCGCTTCAGGGCGGTCTCGAACAGGCGGACGAGATCCTCAGCCTCCTCCTCGATCTCGACCTCGCTGTCGCGCAACACGCGGAAGACGCCCTGCGCGACAACTGCGAAGCCGGGAAACAGATGATCGAGAAATAGCGCGATCATCTGCTCGACCGGCAGAAACCGAATGCGGGTGCCGGGCAGGCGGATGAAGCGATCGACCGAGGCCGGGATCAGGATCAGGGCCTGCAGGCGCACATTATCGCTGAAGCGCTCAAGCTGCAGCGCGAGGCCGAAGCCGCGATTGGCAACAAACGGGAAGGGATGCGCCGGGTCCATCGCGAGCGGCGTCAGCACCGGAAAGATGTCGGCCATGAAGCGCTGCTCGAGCCAGGCGCGGTCACCCGGTTCCAGGTCGATCGGATCGACGACGGCGATGCCGGCCTCAGCGAGCTGACGACGAAGGGACAGCCATTTCACCTGCTGGTCTTGCATGAGCCGGCCGGCGCGCTCCTGGATCGCCTCGAGCTGCTGCGCCGGGGTCAGCCCGTCCTGGCTTAGGGTCTTGATGCCGGCAAGGTGCTGCCCTTTGAGGCCGGCGACCCGTACCATGTAGAATTCGTCGAGATTGCTCGCCGATATCGACAGGAAACGCAGCCGTTCGAGCAGCGGGTGCCGCAGATTGTCGGCTTCGGCCAGAACACGCTCATTGAAGGCGAGCCACGATAATTCGCGGTTGATGAAGCGGGCCGGCGACAAGGGATCGGTCGGTCGCAGATCGACAACCTGTGCCCTAGGTTGTCCACTCGGCTGCCCCTTGGGCTGTGCGCTGACCTTGGCGCCGGTTCTCACAATGGCTCTCCTGTCCCGCTTCTGATATGGCGGGCGGCAGCCGGGATTCTACCGCGACGGCATGGTCGATGTCATGGCCCGGCACGACTCGCGTGGCGGGCAGCGCCGGCAACAGGTAAAAATCGCGCGGGCTGAGTGGGAGGGGTTGATGATCCGGGCGGCGATTGTCGGAATCGGCAGGTGGGGACGCACGCTGGTCGGCGCCGTACAGGGGAAAAGCGCCGATTTCCGCTTCACCGCCGGGCATACCCGCACGCGAGCCAAGGCCGAGGCGTTCTGCGCCGACCAGGGCATCGCGCTCACCGACAGCCTCGATGAGATTCTCGCCGATCCCGAGATCGACGCGGTCGTGTTCGCGACCCCGCACAGCGAGCATGGAAAACAAGTCGAGGCGGCGGCAGCGGCCGGGAAGCACGTCTTCATGGAAAAGCCGTTCACGCTCGACCGCGCCAGCGCCGCCCGCGCGCTCGACGCCGCGGCGCGAGCCGGCATCGTGCTCGGGGTCGCCTATCCGCGCCGCTTCCACCCGTCGATGCGTGAGTTGAAAGCTCGGATCGGCGATGGGCGGCTCGGCACGCTGGCGCATTGCTCGGCCGAGCAGAACGGCCCGGCCGGCCTGTTCATGGACCCGGCCTCCTGGCGAGCCGAGGCAAGCGAGGCGCCCGCCGGCGGCATGACTGCGATGGGCGTTCACAACCTCGATGCGATGATCCATCTGTTCGGCCCCATCGACGAGGTCTACGCGACAAGCCTGCGCCGAGCGATTGCGTACGATGCCGAGGACACGACGAGCGTCCAGTTCGGCTTCGCGAACGGCATGTCCGGCAATCTGCTGTCGTCCCTGGTGACGGCGGTGACCTACCGGCTCGCCGTGTTCGGAACGAAGGGTTGCGCCGAACTCCTGACCCCGGAATTCGATTTCCGCTTCAGCCCGGTGCCGAGCGCGCCGCCAACCGGCCGTCACGTCGCGGCCGAGCCGGAAACGATCCAGAATCGCGGCTTCAACACCTTGCTCGCCGAGCTGGAGGCGTTCGCAGCGGCGATCCGCGGCGAAAAGCCGTATCCGATCCCGCCTGAGGAGGTGTTGCACGGCGTCGCGGTCTTCGAGGCGATTGTCCGCTCCGCCGCCGGCCACCGCCCGGTCACGGTCGCGCGCTAATCCCGCGCGAGATTGCTTCGCTTCGCTCGCAATGACAGCTCTTATTGTCATTGCGAGGAGCGGAACGACGAAGCAATCTCGCGCCAAGTGCCGAGAAAAGGAACCGCCAATGCCCGTGACCGTGCTTTACCCCGAGGCCCGCCAGCAGCCCGACGATCTCGAACGCGGCATCTTCGGCCGCGATGTGAACATCGTGAAGCGCGATACCGGCGCATTGTCGGAATTGCCGGATGCCGATTGCGCCGAGGTTGATGGGCTTATGATCATGGGGTTTGGCGTCGCCGGCGCCGATCTCGAACGCTTCCCGCGACTGCGCGCGATCGTCCGCATGGGGGTCGGCTACGACAAGCTCGACCGCCCGGCGGCGGCGGCGCGCAACATCCTGGTCTGCAACGTGCCCGACTACGGCACGACCGAGGTCGCCGACCACGCGATCGCGCTGGCGCTGACCCTGCGGCGCGGCATCCTGTTGCATCACGAATTACAGCGGAAGGACCCGCCGGCGCCGTTCCGCTCGTTCCAGAACCCGATGATCGAGCGCTTGGGCACGCAAACCTTCGGTATCGTCGGCCTCGGGCGCATCGGCACCGCGGTCGCGCTGCGCGCCAAGGCGTTCAATTTCCGCGTCGTGTTCTACGACCCGTATCTGCCGAACGGCGTCGAACTGGCGCTCGGCATCTCGCGCGCCGCGACGCTGGAAGACCTGTTGCGCCAGACCAACACCTTGTCGATCCACGCGCCGCTGACCCCGGAGACGCGCAACCTGATCGGCCGCGAGCAGCTTGCGCGGATGCCGAAGAACGCGGTCGTCGTCAACGACGCGCGCGGCGCCATCATCGACATCGACGCGCTGTACGACGCGCTGAAGGACGGCCACATCGCGGCGGCCGGGCTCGATGTGCTGCCGGTCGAGCCGCCGGTCGAGCCGATCCCGAAACTGCTCGCCGCCTACCGCGCTCGCGAACCGTGGCTCGAGGGGCGGCTCGTCATCACACCGCATTCGGCCTGGCTGACCCCGCAGAGCTGGGAGGATACGCGCCGCAAATCGGCGGAGACGATGCGCGCCGCGCTGTTGACCAATCAGCCGCAGAACGTCATCACGCCGGAGATGTATTAGCCGTATCGATCAAGTCCGAGAACCCCTCCCCCGGGCTTGTCCCCAGGGGTCCATGTCTTGAAGCGGCGCGGTGCGAAAAAAAACGTGGATGGCCGGGACAAGCCCGGCCACGGGGCTCTGACGGTTTCAATGCCACCGAGACTAGATTGCTCCGGTGTGTTTGGGAGGAACGGAACACGGGATGCACCGGCTGCATCTGTTGCGCCATGCCAAATCGAGCCGCGACGGCGAGGCCGACGACCGCGAGCGGCGGCTCAGCCGGCGCGGCCGCGATGACGCGCGAACCGTTGCGCGCAGCTTGCCGGCGGCGCTCGGGCCGCTCGACCTTGTGTTGTGCTCCAGCGCGGTGCGCACGCGCGAAACCGCCGAGCTGGTCTTGGCCGGCTACGAGCCGCGCCCGCAGATCCGGTTAGAGGAAACGCTCTATCTGGCCAGCCCTGCCGCCCTACTGAAGCGGCTCATCGAGCTGGACGAAAGCGCCGGCACGGTCCTCGTTATTGGCCACAACCCCGGCTTGCACGAATTGGCACTGGCGCTGGCTTTGCCAGAAGGGCCGGCCTGCCGCGCGCTCTCACAGGGAAAGTTCCCGACAACGGCGCGCGCCAGCTTCGCGGTCGAGACGGCTTGGTCCGCGCTCGGCAAGCAACGCCACCGCCTGATCGATTACGTCACCGTCAAATCGCTGGACGACAAGGACTGACTGTCCCAGGCTGTGCGGGCGCTGCGGCCGGAGGACCCCATGGACGCTATCGACCCAACTCCCGACGACACTCGCCTGCCGGCCGATGTCGATGCCCAGCCGGTGATACGAGCCGCGGCTGCGTTGCAGCCGATGCTCCGGGAATTGCACGACGAGATCGAGAGCGAGCAGCGATTTCCGCGGGCTCTGGTCGAGAAAATGCATGCCGCGGGCTTCTATTGCATGACGGTGCCGCGCTCGCTCGGCGGATTGCAGCTGGACCCGCTGACCTATCTCCGCGTCGTCGAGCTGATGGCCGAAGGCTGCGGCTCGGTCGGCTGGAACCTCGCGAATAACGGCATCGTGCAGCTCGTCTCGCTCGGCCTGCCAGACGAGGGTGTGCGTGAGATTTACGCGAGCGGGCCCGACACGCCCGGCGCCGGCACCGCTGTACAGGGCGGCGGGCAGGCGGTGCCCGTCGAGGGCGGCTACCGCGTGACCGGCCGCTGGCAGTTCGGCAGCGGCTCGCCGGAAGCGAGCTGGATGCTCGGCAGCTTCCAAATCCTCGACGACGGCAAGCCGCGCCTCAGCCCCGAGGGAAAGCCGCTCTACTGGCGCGGCTTCTTTTCGCGCGCCGAAGCGGAGATCGTGCCGGGCAGCTGGAACGTGACGGGGCTGCGCGGCACCGGCAGCTTCGACTGGACGGTCGACAATGTGTTCCTGCCGGAGCGCCGCACGATGGTGCATGCCGGCGCGCCGCTCGATAATCAATGGGACCGCTGGCCGGGGGTGACCTATTCGCTGCCGACGCAGTGCTGGATCGGGCCGCATCACAGCGCGGTCATCACCGGCATCGCGCGCGCCGGCATCAATGCGCTGATCGAGCTGGCCGGCGGCAAACAGCCGCGCGGCCGCCCGGCGGGATTGCTGTGCGACAGCCCGCAGGTGCAGGACGCGGTCGGGCGCGCCGATGCGATCCTCAATGCCGGGCGCGCCTACCGCGCGGCGATGCTGAGCGAATTGTGGAACTCGGTCGCGGCGGGCCAGGGGACGACCTTGGAACAGCGCGCCCGCTGCCGCCTCGCTTCGACCTATGCCGCCGACAGCGCGCGCCAGGCGATGGATTTGATGTACCGGCAGGGCGGCAGCACGTCATTCAAGCGCGACAGCCGCCTCGCCGAATGCTGGCGCGACCTGAATACCGTCGGCCAGACGGTCACTCTGGCGCCGGAATGGTATCCGATCGGCGGCCGGGTCTATCTCGGCCTCGATCCGGGCTCACGCCTGCGCTGACGGGCGGAATGCCGGACTTCAAACGGGAGACCTTTCGATGAGCCAAAATCCGAAGCGCAAGGACGTCTGCGTCGTGATCGGCGCCACCTCGAAATGGCAGTCGGATGGCCGCAATACGGTCCTGGCGCACGGCCGTCCGGTCGATGACAGCGATGTCGAGGTCGGCGTGCGCTGGGGGGTCGGCGGCGCGATCGCGCAGAAATTTGCGCAGGAAGGGTTTTTCACGGTCCTGACGACCCGCAACGAAAGCAATGCCGTGCCGCTCGCCAAGGCGATCCGCGAGCAGGGCGGCGAATGCATGATCGTCGAGTTGGATCTCGTGTCGCAGGACTCGATCGCCTCGGCCTTCGCGACGATCCGCCGTGAGGCGGGGGATCCGGAGGTGCTGATCTACAACGCCGGCTATCTCGAAGGCCGCGACCTGCCGCCCGAGAAAGAGCTGCTCGAATTTGTCCCGGTCGAGATCCTCGACACCGGGCTGCACGTCTCGGCGCGCGGCCCGTTCCTCGTCGCCCAGGAAGTGCTGCCGGCGATGCGCAAGAACGGGCACGGCTCGTTCTTCTTCTCCAACAATTCGAGTTCGCTGCGCGGCAAGAAGAGAATGACCGGGCAATCGCTCTACTATCCGCGCGTGCTGATGCGCACCCTGGCGCAGGTGTTGACCGAGGAATACTCGGAGCACGGCGTGCACGTCGCGAACATCGTCATCGACGGCTCGATCGACTCGCCCGGCAGCCGCAAGCTGCCCCGCAACCAGAACCGCACGGATCTGATCATCAACCCGGTCAAGATCGCCGAGGCGTACTGGTACCTGCACACGCAGGACAAATCGTGCTGGACGCACGAGATCCAGCTGACCCCCTTCGCCAGCAAACCCAGCTACTGATCACGAGCCGCACGCTTCAAACCGTCGTCCCGGCGAAAGCCGGGATCACTTATCAAAAGCACGAGCGGCTGAATCGTGGGTCCCGGCTTTCGCCGGGACGACGGTTTGGGACGCGGCCCCAAACACGGCGCGAGGTCAGAGCAAAATCAGCCCCATTTAGCCTGGCCGCCGGCCAGCGTGATCGTGATGTGGCCCATCGTCATGTCGGCCTTGGCGCCGTGCCAGTGGCGCTCGCCGGCCTTGATGTGCACGACGTCGCCGACCTTGATCTCGCGCTGTTCCTGCTCGTTGGCGACCATCCCTTCGCCCGAGGTCACAACGAGGATCTGGTCGCAATTATGCGCGTGCCAGCCGGTCGTGCAGCCCTCGCTGAAATTGACGACGCTGCAATTGTAATTCTCGGACTGGCCGGGCTCGATGATCGTCTGCCGCGTGCGCTGGACGGGGCCCGTCCAGCCCTCGATGCGGTCGGCGCCCTCGACCGGCAGGTTCGGGATGTCTTTCAGCGTGACGACCTTCATGACGGGTCTCCCTCGCATGGTTTGAACCAAGGTATCCGAAATCCGCAGGTCTAGCGTACCCGGAAATCAATTGCCGCGCGCTGCCTCGGGGTGCAAGCTGAATGCCGTTCAACTTCGCTGCCGGCGCGCAGCCCTGGACGATCCCTACGCGGAGGACACCATGAGCGGTCACGCCCACCTCACCCCGGCGCAGATCCGTGCCAAGCTCAACCATCCGATCATCGACGGCGATGGCCATTGGGTCGAGTACGACCCGGTGTTCAGCGAGCAGATGCGCAAGGTGGGCGGCGACAAGGCGGCCGACGGGTTTCTCGCCGCGATGGCGGTGACGCGCGATTCCCTGCTGCTGAGCGTCGAGGAACGGCGGCGGCGCCGGGTATCGATGCCGGGGTTTTGGACCCGCCAGACCGGCAACACCTATGACCGCGCCACGGCGATGATGCCGCATCTCCTTTACGAGCGGCTCGACGAGATCGGCTCGGATTTTGCGATCATCTACCCGACCGCCGGCCTCCGGCTGCCGCGCATCAAGGACGACGCGACAAGGCGGGCGGTCATCCGCGCCTACAACATCGTCTCGGCCGGCTATTTCAAGGATCTGCAGGATCGCATGACGCCGGCCGCGATCATACCGATGCACACGCCGGAGGAAGCGATCGCGGAGCTCGACTTCGTCACGAAGGAACTCGGCTCCAAGGTCGGCATGTTCGGCAGCGCGATGCCGCGGCAGACCGATTCGATCCCGAAGGGACAGAACCCCGATACCGACCGCCTCGCCGTGTGGTACGAGGTGTTCGGCATCGACAGCATCTACGATTACGATCCGGTCTGGGAGAAGTGCCGCGAGGTCAAGATCGCGCCGACCTTCCACTCGGCCGGCAGCAATCAGGCGCTGCGCAATTCGCCGACCAACTTCACCTACAACCATATCGGCCATTTCGCCGATGCGGGGCATGCGGCGGCGAAGGGCATCTTCCTCGGCGGCGTCACGCGGCGCTTCCCCGAGCTGCGCTTCGCCTTCCTCGAGGGCGGGGTCGGCTGGGGCGCGCAGCTGTTCGGCGATCTGATGGAGCATTGGGAGCGGCGCAACATCAAGGCGCTCGACAACATGCGGCCCGACAAGCTCGACCGTAAGCTGTTGATGAGCCTCGTCGAGAAATACGGCTATCAGGAGCATGCGGCAGCGCTCAAGGAGCGCGACGGCTGGCCCGATCCCGAACTGCACATGACCGGCGGCATCGACGACCTCGACGATTTCTCTGCCTGCAAGCTTACGAAAAAGCAGGATTGGATCGACCTCTACGCGACGCCGTACTATTTCGGCTGCGAGGCCGACGACCGGATGAACGCGACCGCGTTCCTCAAGCTCAATCCGTTCGGGGCGCAGCTCAACGCGATCTACAGCTCCGACATCGGGCATTTCGACGTCATCGACATGCGCGAGCCGCTGCCGGAGGCGTATGAGCTGGTCGAGGACGGCGTCATCAGCCAAGACAATTTCCGCGACTTCGTGTTCGCCAACGCGGTGCGGCTGTGGGGCACGCAGAACCCCGACTTCTTCAAGGGAACCAGAGTCGCGAAGGAAGCCGCCGCAGTGCTGCAGGCGGCGCAGCAGCCGGTCTTCCAGGACGCCGCAAAGTAGCAGCGATAGCGGCCCGATGCGGCGCCCGCGCGGCGTCGCATCGGTCGCCGCATTACCCGCTCCCTCCGGTTCGCCCCAGGCCTAGTTCTTCGTCCGGGCTAGTTCTTTGTCTGGAAGGTATAGGTGCAGCTGGGCGAGACGATCGAAGCGGTGACGTTGTTGCCCTGAACCCGTCCGGTCATCTGCACAACGCCCTTTCGCGCGCGGGCAGAGGCCGTGAAAAGGCCGTTCTCGCCAATCCTCCCGCTCAGGGTCGTCGCGAAGCGCGGGACATAGGCAAAACGAACCTCACCTCCGGAGATCGTCAACGGGTAGAGCGCCCCTAATGGCGGCGGGGTGCAGTCGCCGGTAATCCATCTCGTCAGAGAGAGCTCTCCGGCGTACTGGCCGTCGAACTGTGCCGTGCCTTGCGCCCAGGCACTGCTCGCAAGGCCAGCGCCGAGCAAAAGGCCAAACCCCGAGCGTATTAGCATTCGATGCATTCCGTTCGGGTTTGGCCCGGATCGCACGGCTCGGCAAGCGCCTGGCGGGCGAGCGGCAGGCCGATCTTGCGGCCGGCTGCAAGCGCCAATTCGTCGAGCCGGGCGGTGAGCGCGGCGGCCGTCGCGAAGGACCGTTCCATGCGGAGCACGAGATAGGCGATCACAGAGGGAGCGACCCGCAGCTGACGGTCGGCGAAATGCTTGACAAGGACGGCGCCGAGCAAGGCGTCGTCGGGCGGGTCGATGCCGGTTGCCGCCATTGCGCGCAAGCGTGAGGCGAGATCGGGCAATCCGATCGGCCATGCAGCCGGCGCCTGACGGCTGACGACCAGGAGCCCGACCCCCGCCTCGGCGCAGGAATTATATAAATGCAGCAGCGCGGTCTCCGGCGCGCTCTCGGCATCGTCGACCGCAACGCCGGGCGGCACCGCGCGGTTGCCGAGCATCGGCTCGGCTTGCGCAAGCGCCGCGCCGGTGAGATAGCGGGCACCGCTCATTGCGCACCACAGATGCGCGAGATGGCTTTTGCCGCTGCCCTCCGGGCCGTACAGCACTAGCCGATGTCCCGGCCAATCCGGCCAGCGCTCGATCCAATCAAGCGCCGCGCGGTTGCAGGCGGAGACCAGAAAATCGGCCCGGCCGAGGCACGGGTGATAGGGAAGATCGATCGCCAGCTGCCTCGCCGGAGGGCTCATCGGAAGGGGGTCACCCGGCTCGGCGGTTCACGTCCGGTTGGTTCAAGCCCGGGCGGCTCGTGCGAATCGTAGAGGGTGCTGGCGCGGTAACGGGTCAGCGCGAAGCGGATCAGCACGCCGATGACCGCTGCGGCCGGCACCGCCAGCAGGATCCCGACAAAGCCGTAGAGCGTGCCGCCGGCGAACAGCGCGAAGATGACCCAGACCGGATGCAGATGGATGCGGCCGCCGACCAGCTTCGGGGTCAGCACATTCGCTTCGACCAATTGGCCGAAGGCGAAGATGCCGATCACGCTGAGGATCGCAGCCCAGCTGCCGTATTGCAGGGAAGCGAAGCCAATGGCCAGAATGAATCCGGTCGCGACGCCGAGCATCGGAATGATCGCGAGCACTCCGACCAACAGACCGAGAGCGAGGCCGGATTGCAGCCCGGCCGCGGTTAGGGCGATGCCGTAGTAGATCGCGAGGATCAGGCAGACCATCGCCTGTCCGTGGATGAAACCGACCAGCGTGTCGCTGACGAGGCGCGCCTGGCCGCGCACGGTGTCGAGCGACTGGCGCGGCAGGTATGAGTCGATCTGGGCAACCATCGCGTCCCAATCGCGCAACAGGAAAAACGTGACGATCGGCGTCACGATGACGAGCGACAGGATGTTGAGGACCGCAAAACTGCTCGTGATCATGCCCTGCACCAGCGCTGCGAGCCAGGTCAGCGCCTCGGCAAGCTTGGTGCCGACGAGGTCGCGGACCTTGCTGATGTCCTCGGCCGGCAAATGCTCCTGCAGCAGCGTGATCAGTTTGCCGAGCAGATCCTGCGACGAGTGGACGAGGTTCGGGACACGGGCGATCAGCTCGACGATCTGGCCCTGGATAAGCGGCACCAGCACGACGAGGATGCCGGAGCCCGCGACCAGGAACAGGATCAGCACGAGAAGGCTGCCGAGGTCGCGGCGGATACCGCGCCGCTCGAACCAGGCGACGATCGGCGCCAGAACATAGGCGATCACGAAGCCGGTCGCGAAGGGCAGCAGGATGCTCCGCACCCAGCCAAGCGCGATGATGAAGACAACGAGGAGGCCGAGCCAGAACAGCAGGCGATAGGCGCGCGCGCTCACGAGCACCGTCAATTCCACCGCACCAACAGCCGTGCCCAGCGCACGAGGTACGAGAAGCCGGACCATACGGTCGTGATGCCGGCGGCGGCAACCAAGAGTGCCGTCGCGAAGTCCGCGTCGATATCCAAACCGAGCCGAGCGAGGATGAACACGACCAACGCGATCTGCACCAGCGTATTGATTTTGCTGATAAAGAGCGGTCGTGGTCCATTGGCGTCGTGGGTCAGCAGATACCCGCCGACGATCAGCAGGTCGCGCAACACGACCAGAATCACGAGCCAGTGCGGCAGCGCGCCTGCAAGTCCCAGTGTGATGTAGACGCCGGCGAGCAACGCCTTGTCGGCGATCGGATCGAGCACCGCGCCGAGCGGCGTGCGCTGGTCCCACCGCTTGGCGATGTAGCCGTCAAGCGCGTCCGACACCCCGGCGGCCACGAACACCCAGAACGCGACGCCGTAATGCGCCTCGATGATCAACCAGATCGCCAAGGGCACGCACAGGAGCCGCGCCAGCGTGATCAGGTTGGGCAGGTTAAAGTCGAGCCGCGAGAGGACCGCTTGCCGCGCGATGGCCGGCAATGCCGGCCCGTCGGGTGTCTCGGGGACCATCGCGCGCTGCTCCCGGCGGCTCCCGGCGTGGCGCTAGGGCGCGGCCGTCGCGCCGGAGCGCGCGAGCCGCCACACTGACGCGCCCTGGGGAGGCGCCCCCGGGGCCGAGGCGCCCTGCACATCGCCGCGGACGAGGTCGAGCTTCGCTTCGGCGAGCGCGGCCTTCAGCTGATCGACTGTCCCGAGATATTCGATCTCGATCGTAGCCTCCTGCAGTGACAGAGCCGCCAGCGTGACCTTGCGGATCGCCGGCGAGGCAGCGAGGCGATCACGCACCCGCACCCAATCATCCAAGCCGGTGATCGGCAAGACGGCAGTAAGGCTCCCCTGCTGATCGTAGCGCGGAAGCGGGCCTTTCTTCCAGCCGCTCTCGACATCGCCGGCGACCGCGGCAACGGCGCGGCGGAAAAGCTGATCGCCGGGTTCGCCGGGATTGGCGGTCACCGTGTCGGAGTGGGTATCGACCATCTGCCCGGCGCGATAGCGGCGTACGGCGATATCGAGCGCGCCCGGATTGGCCGCCGGGCCGCGTGGCACCGCGACGACGACCAGCGCCTCATCCCCACCATTGCGGCGGGCGATCGCGGTGAGCGCCGCCGGGTCGCCGGTCCGCGCCTTGGCGGCGTCGATCGCGGCGATGTCGCCAGCATCGCCGAGCGGCACGGCGAAATGCGGCGCCGTCGGGCTGGTCCCGGAAGGCGGCGCCGCCCAAGCCTCGCGCCACGGGTTCGGCTCGTCCCACAGCACGGAGGTCGAGCCGGGTTGATAGACCGGGATCACGACGAGCGACTTGCCGCCGCCATCCGGATTGCCCCCCGGACCGGCGAGCGTGATCCCCGCCTTTTGCAGGGTGCGTTGCACGTCGGCCGGGCGAAAGTGAAATGTAACGTCGGCGACATAGCGCACGGCCGACATCCGTTCATTCGTCACCTCGAAGCTCGCGACGAGATCGGCGAGCGCGTTGTCGTCGAGCTTCGGCGCCTTGGACGCGGCGCTCCCGCCCGACAGGCGCTCGACCAATGTCGCAAACGCCTTCCGCTGGCCGTCAGCGCGCGCCTGGTCGCGCGCCTTGCCGCTCGTGTCGCCCGTTACATCGACGCTGACCGTGACCGAATAGGGATCGTCCTCGGCCCGGCCCGGTGCGGCCGGGATGGCGGTCAGCACCGCCACAAAGACCACAGCTGCGGCGATGCCGGCCCACCCGCCAATCGCCGCCCGCAACCGCGGCAATATCATCGCAACCTCATTGCAAACCGGCCCCGATCCCGTATCGTCCCGGCGCCGCGGCCGCATTGACTGCTCATACTGCTCATAACGCAGTTTTGGCGGCGATGCTATCGAACCCGAGTTGCCAAGCCGTAACCGGCGGAGCAGGCGGAGGCGCGTAGTGGCGAGGCTTAGGGTTGGCGTCATGATTTCGGGGCGCGGCTCGAATCTGCAAGCGCTGATCGAGGCCGCGGCGGATCCCGGCTACCCGGCCGAGATCGTGCTGGTGATCAGCAATCGGGCCGAGGCCCAGGGATTGCCGCGCGCTGCCGAGGCGGGCATTGCGCATCAGGTCATCGCCGAGCCCGACCGCACCCTGTTCGCCGCCGCGGCCGACCAAGCCTTACGGCAACACGGCATCGAGCTCGTCGCGCTCGCCGGTTTCATGCGCCTCCTCGACGCCGGTTTTGTCGACGCCTGGCGCGACCGCATGATCAACATTCACCCCTCGCTGTTGCCGGCCTTTCCCGGGCTGCATCCGCAACGGCAGGCGCTCGCCGCCGGGGCGCGGTTTTCCGGCTGCACGGTGCATTTCGTGCGGCCCGAGATGGATACGGGGCCGATCATCGCGCAGGCGATCGTGCCGGTGCATGATGAAGACAACGAGGAGCGCCTGGCGGCTCGCATTCTCGCCGCCGAGCACCGGCTCTACCCGCTCGCGGTGCGGCTCTTTGCGGAGAGGCGGCTCAGGATCGACGGCAACCGGGTCGCGGTCGCCGGAGGGAGCGCCCCGGACATCGCGGCGCTGAACCCGGGCGGTTGAATTGGAGCGCTTGATTTGAGCGACTGAATTGGAGCGCTTGCCTCCCGGCGCGGTTCGGCTATACCTCGCGCGAGAATTCCGCAGCGCGTGAGGCAGGGATGACGGCGGTCGATCCAGAATTCGAACGGCATCGCCGGACCTGGATTGGCTTTATCCGATTCATCAAATACTCGCTCCTTGTCATCGTGCTGATCCTGATCGGGATGGCGCTCTTCCTGCTCTGACCAATCTCGATCGTCATTCCGGGGCTCGGCAAAGCCGAGAGCCCGGAATCCATATTCCAGCGGCCTATGTTCATTGGATTCCGGGCTCGCCGTTGCCCGGCGCCCCGGAATGACTGCCGAATGGTAAGCAAAAAATTTGGCGCCGGTGTCGATTGACGTCCGGCTCGCGCGTCATCGAGATGGCGGCACATATGGTGCCGCGGCAATCCGCTGATGGAGACCACGATGAAATACATGCTGCTGATCTATGTCGACGAGGGCGGTTTTCAGCGCCTGCCAAAAGACGAGGCGGAGCGGGGGTTGGCCGCGTACCAGTCTTATACCGAGGCGCTGACGCAAGCCGGCGTCAGGGTCGCCAGCGATCGCCTGCAACCCGTCGCATCCGCGACCACGGTGCGCGTCGCCAACGGCAAGACCAATGTGCTGAACGGACCCTATGCCGAAACCCGCGAGCAGCTCGGCGGGTTTTACATGATCGATGTGCCGGACCTCGACGCCGCGCTGTCTTGGGCGGCCCGCTGCCCCGGCGCCAGCCACGGCGTCGTCGAGGTGCGGCCGATCTGGACGATGTGACGCCCAGGGGTGACACCGCTGCCATGACCGCGCAGGAAGGCGATCAGAACGCCCGCGATGCCGCCGAACGAGCCGCGCGGCAGAGCTACGGCAAGCTGGTCGCCTTCCTTGCGCACCGGATGCGCGACGTCGCGGCCGCCGAGGATGCGCTGGCCGAGGCGTTCGCCGCCGCTCTCACCGATTGGCCGGTGCAGGGCGTGCCGGACAGACCCGAGGCCTGGCTCCTGACCGTGGCGAGGCGCAAGGCGATCGACGGCGAACGGCGCCGGCGGCGCGGCGATGATGCCGCCGGCCATCTGCGGCTCGTCGCCGAGGAGCTGGCCGAGCATGCCGCCGGCGCGAAAGAAGCGCAGATCCCCGACCACCGGCTAGCCCTGATCTTTGCCTGCGCCCATCCCGCGATCGACGAGCGCATCCGCGCGCCGCTGATATTGCAGACCGTGCTCGGGTTCGACGCCGCGACGATCGCTTCCGCGTTTCTTGTCGCGCCGGCGGCGATGGCGCAGCGGCTGGTGCGGGCCAAGACCAAGATCCGCGAGGCCGGGATTCCCCTCCGGGTGCCCGAGCAGGGCGAGCTGCGCGACCGGCTCGAACCGGTGCTGGAGGCGATCTACGCCGCGTTCTCGGAGGGCTGGTCCGATCCCGCCGGCACCGAGACACGCCGACGCAACCTCGCCGACGAGGCGATCTGGCTTGGCCGCCTCGTCACCGCTCTGTTGCCGGACGAGCCGGAGGCGCTCGGGCTGTTGGCTTTGATGCTGTTCGCCGAAGCGCGGCGCGGCGCGCGGCGCGATGCGGCGGGCAATTACGTGCCGCTCGGCGAGCAGGACCCGGAGTTGTGGAATGCCCGGCTAATCGACGAAGCCGAAACGGCGTTGCTGCGGGCAAGCCGCAACGGCGCGGTCGGCCGCTACCAGCTGGAGGCGGCGGTACAGTCGGCGCATGTCGTGCGGCGGCGCACCGGCAGAGCCGATTGGGCCGCGATTGTCCGGCTGTATGAGGCGCTTATGGCGCTGACGGGATCCCCGGTCGTCGCCATCAACCGGGCGGTCGCGATCGCCGAGGCCGATGGTCCCGAGGCCGGGCTCGCCCTACTCGATGCGACCGGCGAGGATGCCCGCCTCAAGGAGTATCAGCCTTATTGGGCGGCGCGCGCCGAGTTACTGAGGCGGGCCGGCGATGTCGCGGGCGCGGGCGAGGCCTACCGGCTGGCGATCGGACTCGAAGCCGACCCCGCCGTGCGTGATTTTCTGCAACAGCGCCGCGCTCGGCTCAACGCACCCACCTCATTCTGAAGGGGATTGCTTCGTCGCTACGCTCCTCGCAATGACAATTAAGGGCTGTCATCGCGGGCGAAGCGAAGCAATCTCTCCAGTTCCGGCTACGGGCAGAGCTCGACCTGCGAGAAGAAGAAGGCGATCTCCTGTGCCGCATTGTCCGCCGAGTCCGAGCCGTGCACCGAATTGGCCTCGATCGACTCCGCGAAATCCTTGCGTATCGTGCCGGCCGCGGCGTTCGCCGGATCCGTCGCGCCCATTACATCGCGGTTCCTCTGGACCGCGTTCTCACCCTCCAAAACCTGGATGACGACCGGCCCCGAGATCATGAAATCGACGAGGCTGCGGTAGAATGGCCGGGCGGCGTGCACGGCATAGAAGCGCTCGGCCATGTCCTGCGACAGGCGCAGCCGCTTCTGCGCGATGATGCGCAAGCCGTTCTTCTCGAAGCGGTCATTGATCGCGCCGGTCAGGTTGCGGCGGGTCGCGTCCGGCTTGATGATCGACAGCGTGCGTTCGATGGCCATGGGGGTACTCGGGCAACAGGGAGGCGCGCGTTATAGCGGTGGACCCGGCGGGCGGCAATGCGACGCGCTGAAGCCTCAGGCCTTCTTTTCCCAGCCGGATGCGGTCTGCTGCCAATAGGTCAGCGTGTGGCCGCCAGCCTGGGCCTGGCGCCAGCGCCCCCTCGCCGCCTCGACCGCGGCGGGATCGTTGCCGTCGAACAGGTCGGCGCAGCGGGTGAAGGCAGCGAGATCGTCGGCATCGACGCCGTCGACGAGGACCAGCATCGAGGCCGCATTCGGGTTCCCGGCTTGCTCGCTGAGCCAGATCGGATGCGCGGCGGGGTTGCCGTCGTGGGCCGAGCCGTGCGGCAAGAAGCTCGCCTCATCATAAGTCCACAAGAGCGCGTTCAAATGCTCGACGCGCTCGGCGGAGGCCGCGCGGATCACGATGCGATGGCCCTGGGCGCAAGCCCGCTCAAGAAGGCGCGGCAGCGCCCGCTCAAGCGGCGTCGACAACAGATGGTAGAAGCCGATCTCGGCCATCCGCCCGCACCTATAGGCCTGCACCTATACGATAGTATGGTTTCGATTGACCTTTCGATCGGCTCTGCAGGATAACAAGCACGCTGTTGTGAGGTTGACATCCCACCCGGTTTGTCCCGAGGACCTCGCGGCCGCCGGTCGGGCCGGGGGCTCCTGGGGCATCCGGCCCGACTGTTATTTGGCGCAACCCGTCACATCATCCCCGCGATTTCTTGCGGACCCGCGCCCGCGGACGTTTCGCCCACTGGGCTCATTCCGTCTCGTAATGCTCGGCGACGAAGCGGTCGAGCAGGCGCAGGCCGAACGCGGTGGCGCCTTTCGGCACGGTCGGCGCGTCCTTTTTCGACCAGGCGACGCCGGCGATGTCGAGATGCGCCCATGGCACGTTGTTGACGAAGCGCTGCACGAACTGGGCGCCGATGATGCTGCCGGCGGCGCGGTCGCCGGCGATGTTCTTGACGTCGGCGGCGTCGCTGTCGATCGCGCGGTCGTAGCGGTCGCCCAGCGGCAGCCGCCAGACCGGCTCGCCGACTGCCTTGCCGGCGGCGATCAGGCGGTCCGCGAGTTCGTCATTGTTGGCGAAGAGGCCGGCGTTCTCGTGGCCCAGCGCGACGATGACCGCGCCGGTCAGGGTGGCAAGATCGATCATCAGTTTCGGCTTGAACCGGTCCTGGCAGTACCACAGGACGTCGGCGAGGACGAGCCGGCCCTCGGCATCGGTGTTCAAGACCTCGATCGTCTGGCCGGACAGCGAGCGGACGATGTCGCCGGGCCGCTGCGCGTTGCCTGACGGCATGTTCTCGACGAGACCGACAATGCCGACAGCATTGACCCGCGCCCGGCGGGCGGCGAGCAGGCGCATCAGCCCGATCACGACGCCGGCGCCAGCCATGTCCCACTTCATGTCGCCCATGCCGGCGGCGGGTTTGATCGAGATCCCGCCGGTATCGAAGGTGACGCCCTTGCCGATGAAGGCGAGCGGCGCGACCTCGGCGGCGGCGCCGCGATATTGCAGGACGACGACGCGTGACGGGCGAACGCTGCCCTGCCCGACCGCGAGCAGCGCGTTCATGCCGATCTCGCGCAACCGTTTGTCGTCGAGCACCTCGACTGTGAGGCCGGGCAGATCGGGGCCGGCAAGCGCGGCGGTGCGCTCTGCCATGCTCTCGGGGTAGAGCTCGTTGGCCGGCTCGGACACGAGGTCGCGGGTGAACGCAACTGAATCCGCCGCGGCGCCGAGCGCCCGATAGGCTTCCTTGGCCTTATCCGGCACCGGGGCGGCCACGGTCAGCGCGGTGAGCGAGGGCTTCTGCTCGGGCTTCTGCTTCGTGCGGTACTTGTCGAAGCGGTAGGACCGCAGCGCCGCGCCGAAAGCGAGGCGGGCGGCGGCCTCGGCCGGCTTGACCGGCGCGCCGTCGCCAAGATCGATCGCGAGAGCGGCCTCGGTCTCGCCGGCCCCGTTCAAATGCGCCGCGAGATTGCCGCCGAGATCCTCCAGCAGGCGGGCATCGACGGCCTCGGGCTTGCCGAGGCCGGCCAGCACGATGCGGCTGACCGGCAGGCCGGGCGGGCCAATCAGCGACAGCAGCTCGTGCTTCTTGCCGTGAAAACGCGGCGCCGCGGCAACCGCGCGGACGACCGCACCCCCCGTCGCCTCGTCGAGCCGGCGGGCCGGCGCCGTCAATCCCCGCTCCTCCCAAACCCCGACCACGACGGCGCCCGATTGCGGGAGCGAGAATTCGGCGAAGCGGATGTCCATGACGAGCACCTTGGGGGAAGCGCTGATGCGTTGCGGGCGCGATAGACGACAGCACGCCCCCAAGTCAATGCCGCCGATCGTGCACCCGGCCTCTTCCCCAAAAAACGGCGAGTGCCGGCCGATGACCCGGCGCCGGCCGACTTTTGATCTGCGTTCCGGCTGGGCCTAGCTATCAGGTGGGCTGCTCTTCTCCAATTCGGCGGCGCGCTGGTCCAGTTCTGCGGCCATCGTGCGAAGCTGCTCGGACACTTCTGAGCGGTGCATCGCCGCGATCTCGCGCAAGCGTTGCGCGCGTTCTCTGAGAAATTGCGTTTCTCGGCTTAACGGCATGTGCTTTCTGCCCCTCCGCAAGTGAGGAACAGGGCCGAGCACGGAAATGTTCTGGGCGGCTTCCCGATCAGCGACGCTATGGCGGGGTGCGGCGCAGGCCCCTATGATCCGCCTTGCATGACGCTCCCGATCAAGCTTCGGCTGACCGGCCTCGACCGCTACATCCTGCGGCAGTGCCTCAGCATCACGCTGTTCGTCACCGCGGCGCTGAGCGCGGCGGTGTGGCTCGCCCAATCGCTGCGGCTCGTCGACCTGATCGTCAACCGCGGCCTGTCCATCGAGGTCTTTCTCTATCTCGCGATCCTGATCCTGCCGCGCTTTTTCGATATCGTCCTGCCGATCGGCGCGTTCATCGCGGTGCTGTTCGTTTTCAACCGGCTGACTTCTGAAAGCGAACTCATCGTCATGCGCGCCTCGGGGCTCAGCCCGCTCGCGCTGGCAAAACCGGTCATGGTGCTCGCCGGCATCGGGTTTGTCGTGCTGATGAGCCTGTCGGCCTATTTCCTGCCGGTCTCGAACCGCGAGTTCAAGGATCTGCAGTTCGAGATCCGCAACCGCTTCGTGTCGAGCCTCCTGCAAGAAGGGACGTTCACGACTATCTCCGACAAGCTGACGATCTATATCGGCAGCCGCAACGAGCGCGGCGAGGTGCTCGGGGTGCTGATCAATGATGAGCGCGACCCACAACAGCCGATCACGATCTATGCCGAGCGCGGCGCCTTCGCCGATACCGCGGACGGATCGCGCCTCATCATGGTCAATGGCAACCGCCAAGCCTATGAGCGGGGCACCGGCAAGCTGTCGGTGCTGACCTTCGAGCGCTACACCCTCGATCTTGCCACGTTGCGCGATGCGCCGGTCGTGCGCTTCCGGGAGGCGCAGGAGCGCTTTCTCGGCGAATTGCTGTTCCCGCCGGCCGACCTCGATCCGACGGCATATCGCGGGTTCATCGTGGAAGGACATCAGCGGCTGGCGACGCCCCTCTCGATCTTCAGCTTCGCGATGATCCCGCTCGCCTGCCTGTTGACCGGCGAATTCAACCGCCGCGGCCAATTGCAGCGAGTGTTGCTGGCGGTTTTTCTCACCTTGCTGTTCCAGTCCACCGATCTCGGCGTCAAGAACATGGCGGCAAACCACTACGCCGCGATCCCGCTGATGTACGTCATCGACCTCTTGCCGTTCGGCCTCGGGTTTGGAATGCTGCGGTTTGGCGGGATCAGGTTCGGCTTCTGGCGGCCCGTGATGGCACGCTAGCCGCCGGGCACCAGGGGTAGTCGGCGCCCGAGTGTGGCAGGGGGAGTCTCGGTGCAGCTCGCGCGGATCCTGTCAGCCTATATTGCGCGCCAGTTCTTCACATGGTTTGCCGGCGTGTTCGGCACGATGGTGGCGATCACCTTTCTGCTCGACTACCTCGAACTGCTGCGCCGCGGCAACGGCCGGGCCCAGGCTGGCTGGGGCATCCTGCTGGAAATGGCGGCGCTCAAATTGCCGCACACCGCGCAAGAGGTGATGCCCTTTGCGATCCTGTTTGGGACGATGCTCGCCTTTTGGCGGCTGACTCGCAGCAACGAACTGATCGTTGCGCGAGCGTCGGGCGTCTCGGTGTGGCAGTTCCTGATGCCCGCGGTCATGGTCGCTCTGCTCATCGGGGTCGTGGCGGTCACCGTCTTCAACCCGATCGCCTCGACGATGGAGTCGAGCTACGAGAAGCTCGACAGCCGCATCCTGCGCCAGACCGCCGACCCGATGACGCTCTCGCATGGCGGGCTGTGGCTGCGGCAGAGCGATGCCGCGGATGGCCAGATCCTGATCCATGGCGAGAAACGCGCCGCGTCCGAACTGTTGCTGGACGGCGTGACGGTGTTCTTTATCGACCGCCTGATGGTGTTTACCTCACGCATAGAGGCGAAGTCGGCACGGCTCGAAGACGGCTTCTGGCTGATCGAGAACGGTCAGCGCTTCCGCACCGACGAGCCGCCCGAGCCGTTCGCCGAGTTGCGGCTGCCGACCAAGCTGACAAGCGCCAAGATCGAAGAAAGCCTCGCATCGCCCGATACGATGTCGTTCTGGGACCTGCCCGGCTTCATCGCGCTCCTCGAGCAATCCGGCTTTTCCGCCGAGCGGCACCGGCTGCATTTCAACGTACTGCTGGCGCGCCCTTTCCTGTTTTGTGCGATGGTGCTGGTGGCGGCGACCTTCAGCCTCCGCATGCAGCGACGCGGCGGCGCGACGATGATGATCGTCAGCGGCGTCCTCGCCGGGTTCCTCTTGTATTTCCTGTCCGACATCGTCTTCGCGCTTGGATTGTCGGCGAAGATCCCCGTTCTCCTGGCCGCCTGGACCCCGACCGGAGTCAGCATGATTTTTGGCACGTCGATGCTGCTGCACCTCGAGGACGGATGAGAAGCCCGTTTGCCACAGGACCTCTGACCATGGGACCTCTGACCACGGGGCCGCTGAAGAATTTTTGCCGCAGGTTGGCCCGGCGCTTCCCGGCTAAGCTTCTGGTCGATTTTTCTTAGAGGCCGAATGCGACGGATGACGGCTTCCCGCAAGCCTGCGAGACGCTCGATCGGAGCAAGGTTCGCCGCGCTGCTGCCGGCCGTGGCGATCCTCGCCTGCCTGCTCGTTGCGGCCGCCCCGGCTGCCGCGCAGCTGGCGACCGGGAGCCATCGAACGGACCACAACGCACCGGTCCTGTTCCAGGCCGACGAGGTGCAATACGACGATCAGCTCGGCCTGACGGTCGCCAAGGGACACGTCGAGATCTCGCAGGGCGGCGAGATCCTGCTCGCCGACATGGTCAGCTACAATCAGCGCACCGACACGATCACCGCCTCGGGGCATGTCAGCCTGCTCGACCCGAGCGGCGAGATCGCGTTCGCGGATTTCATGGAATTGCGCGACTCGATGAACAACGCGTTCGCGCAGAACGTCCGGATGCTGCTGGGCGACCGCTCGCGGCTCGCCGCCAACACGGCGCGCCGGATCGCCCGCAACCGTACCGAATTGCGGCGCGGCGTCTACTCGCCCTGCGATCTGTGCCGCGACAATCCCGAGGCGCCGCCGGCCTGGCTGCTGAAGGCGCGCGAGATCAGCGACGACAAGGAATACAAGCTGATGGAGTTTCGCGACGTCGTCATGGAAATCGACGGCTGGCCGGTGTTTTACACGCCGTACCTATCGGCGCCCGAGCCTGGGGTCAAGCGCGCGAGCGGCTTTTTGATGCCGAGCTTTGGCAACTCGAACACCGTCGGGGTCCACTTTACCTTCCCGTATTTTTGGGCGATCGATCAGGACAAGGACCTGACCGTGGCGCCGCGCTTCATGACCCGGGCGGGCGAACTCTTGGCACTCGAATATCGCCAGCGCTTCGGCAACGGCCTTCTCGACGCTCTGGCCAGCGGCAACTACAGCAACGCCAGCTCGACCGCTGATCCCGCCACCGAAAAGCGCTGGCGCGGCCATGTCGACGCGTCGGGCGTCTGGGACTTGGACGAGACCTACCGCACCGGGTTTCAGCTGCAGCGCGTCTCCGACCAGACCTACCTGCAGCGGTTCGGCTTTTCGATACCGTTGCTCAACGCGATGATCACCCGCGGCTATCTCGAAGGCTTCGAGCCGCGCGCCGGCACAGACATCAACGCCTACGTGTTCCAGCCGCTGGTGCCGGGCATCAGCGATGCGACGCAGCCGATCGTCTTGCCGGTGGCCAATCGCTTCTGGCAAAGCGAACCCGACGCTTGGGGCGGCAGATGGCGCCTCAACGCCAACCTCCTCAATATCGTCCGCGAGGTCGGGACGCAGACGCGGCGCCTGGTGCTCGGCAGCGAATGGGACAAGAACTTTCGCGACGGGATCGGCGGCCAATACCGGTTTTCGGCCAGCGTGCGCGGCGATGCCTACTCCATCAACAGTCTGAGCCCTAAATCGAACCCCGACCTGCCGAGCGCCTTCTTTTCGCAGAACGGCATGCCGCCGATCAGCCCGATCAGCACCAACTTCCTGAAGGGACGCGTCTTCCCGCAGCTCGGCTTGACCTGGAGCTATCCGCTTGTCAACCGCCTCGACGATATAACGGCGATCATCGAGCCGATCGCCGGCACCTATGTCGCGCCATCGGGCGGCAACAATCACCGGATCCCCAACGAGGACAGCCTCGGCTACGAGTTCCGTGCTTTCGACCTGTTCCGGCCCGACCGGCTGGCCGGCTATGACGTCCTCGATACCGGGCAGCGCGTCGATTACGGCCTGAAGCTTGGCCTCTACAACAAGGAGAACGGCGCTTACCGCATGCTGATCGGGCAAAGCTATCGTGCGCAGCCCAACCCGTTTCTGCCGCCAGGCTCAGGCGCGGCGCAGCGGCTGTCGGATATCGTCGGAAACGTCATTCTGTCGCCGAACGCTTACCTCGATCTGATCTATCGTTTCCGCCTCAGCAAGAGCAACCTCGACAACCGCACCCAGGAGATCGGCGCTACCGGCGGGCCGCAAAGCCTGCGGATCGGCGCCAATTTCCTGCTGCTGCCGGCGCAGCAGCCGGGCGATCTCGTCACCAACCCCACCAACGGCCAGAACATCCTCTACGGCAAGCGCGAGCAGCTGACGCTCAGCGCGACGGCCAAGCTGACGCGCTACTGGTCGCTTTTCGGCAGCGAGACGGTCAACCTGACGAACTCGACCAATCTGATCAACGGCGTTCCGACACCGCAATCGAGCAACACCAGCCTCTACGCGACATTGGCGGGGATCTATCAGGACGAATGCATGGCGTTCATCGCCTCAATCACCCAATCGGGGATCCGCAATGGCGACGTGACCCCGGGGGTCTCGGTCATGTTCAGCGTCGTCTTGAAGAATTTGGGCGAGATCGGCGGCAACGTCTTGTCGACGCAAAGCAACAGCCTGTTCTAGCGGGAGCTTTCCTCAGGCTGTTGCATCTCTCTCCGGCCCGGCCTCATTCGGCCTTCGCCAGAAGAGACAAAGGCCGAAGCGGCCTCATCAAGGCTGCGGCAGGGTCAAGGAGGCGGCGATCATCACGATCAGAAAGATCGCGAGCGGTATCGAAATCAAAAACAACTCGTCACGGGCCATGATCGTCTCCCCCCAATCACAAGTAGAGAAAATAAAGCAGAACAGTTAATTCGCCGCTAATAATCGTCGTTAACGCCGGAGCAGCAGGTCGCAAATGACCAATAGCCGGAGACGACACCCGCGAGCCGAGGGTATAATCTGGCGCGAGATCGGGGGGTTTGGGGTCGGTTTTATGGGGTCACGTTGCTGTTGCGCGCTTCTGCTCGCGCTGTTGATCGGGTCGGCCGAGACGGCGGCCCAGGGTGCGAATCGCCACGTCGCGGTGAACGCGCCTGCGGGCCAGGAACCCGGCCAAAAGGCGCCGGGGCATCCACCCGCCGATGGGGTCCCGCAGACCACGATCGCCGCAGTCGTCAATGACGAGGCGATCTCGGTCTTCGACGTGATCTCGCGGGTACGCATGGTGATGGTCTCGTCGAACATTGCCGATTCGCCGGAAATGCGCCAACGCCTCGCGCCGCAGGTGCTGCGCGGACTGATCGACGAGAAATTGCAGCTGCAGGAAGCCAAGAAGCAGAACATCACGGTCAGCGACGCCGAGCTCGCCAAAGGGGTCGAGCAGATCGAAAAGCAGAACAACATGAAGCCGGGCCAGCTCAACGAGTTCCTCAAAGCGCGCGGCATCGACCGCGCGGCACTGGTCGATCAGCTGACCGCCTCGATCGTGTGGGCCAAGCTCGTCAAGCGCGAGGCGGCACAGGCGACCGCGATCTCGGATGACGAGATCGACGAGGCCTTGAAGCGCTTCAAGGAACACGCGGGCGAACCGCAGAGCCGGGTCGCCGAAATCTTTCTCGCGGTCGACAACCCGGCCCAGGAGGAGCAGGTGCGCCAAGTCGCCGAGCGCCTCACGGTCCAAATGAAGCAGGGCGCCCGGTTCTCGGCCGTGGCGCGGCAATTCTCGCAATCGGCCTCGGCCGCGGTCGGCGGCGATATCGGCTATATGCGCCCGGACCAGCTGGCGCCCGAGCTGGGGAAGGCGGTCGCGACGCTGCGGCAAGGCGAATTGTCGCCGCCGATCCGCAGCGGCGGCGGGTATTACCTGTTGCTCGTGCTCGATCGCCGCACCGGGCCGACCGGCGGCGGCGAGCAGGAGGCGATTTTCGATATCGTGCAGGTGGTGTTTCCCTACCCGGCGCAAGCCACCGAAGCGGCAAAGCATAAGGCGCTGGCGGAAGCCGAGGCGGTGCGCGCCGCCGCCAAGGACTGTCCGTCGATGCTCAAGATCGGCAAGGAGCGGGCGCCGCAACTGTCGAGCGAGGGCAAGCTCGCGGCGAGCCAGATCGCACCCGAGATGCGCAAGGTCATCGAGGCGATGCCGACCGGCCAAGTGTCGCAGCCGATCGTGCAGAAGAACGGCATCGGCGTCATCATGATCTGCGGCAAGTCGACCGGCGTCGCGGCCGGCAAAGTGACCCGCGACGATGTCGCCGAGACGATCCTGCGCCAGCGCCTCGACACGCTGTCGCGGCGCTATCTGCGCGACCTGCGGCGCACCGCCAATGTCGATGTGAGGGCGGGCGGAACATGACCCGCCCGCTCGCCCTGACGATGGGCGAGCCGGCCGGGATCGGCGGCGAGATCACGCTGCAGACCTGGCGCCGCCGCGCTGAAGGCGTGCCGGCGTTTTATGCGATCGACGATCCGGCGCGGCTGACGGCCTTTGCGGCGCGGCTCGGATGGGATGTGCCGGTGCAGCCGATCGACGTGCCGGAGCGCGCGTCCGGGGTGTTTGCAAAGGCGCTGCCGGTGTTGCCGGTCGGTGGCCGAGCCGCCGCCGAACCGGGCCGCCCGAACCCGGCCGATGCGCGGCTCGTGATTGCCTCGATCGACCGCGCGGCCGCTGACGTAAAGGCCGGCCGGGCGGCGGCGGTGGTCACCAACCCGATCAATAAGGAAGCGCTGTACGGCGCCGGGTTTCATCACCCCGGCCACACCGAATACCTCGGCGAATTGGCGCAGCGGCTTTACGGCGTGAGGGACGCGACGCCGGTCATGATGCTGGCCTCCTCCGAATTGCGCGTCGTGCCGGTGACGATCCACCTGGCATTGCGCGAAGCGATCGCGGCGCTGACGAGCGCGATGATCGTCACGGCCGGACGCATCACACATGACGCGCTCAAGCGCGATTTCGGGATCGCGCAGCCGAGGATCGCCATTGCCGGGCTCAACCCGCATGCGGGCGAAGGCGGCGCTCTCGGCCGCGAGGACCTCGACATCGTCGCGCCGGCGGCCGCCGAGTTGCGCGCTGCCGGGATCGATGCCAACGGGCCGCTCGCCGCCGACACGATGTTTCATGCCGCGGCGCGACGGAATTACGACGCGGCGCTCTGCATGTATCACGACCAGGCGCTGATCCCGATCAAGACCTTGGATTTCGACGGCGCGGTCAATGTGACCTTGGGGCTGCCCTTCATCCGCACCTCGCCGGATCACGGCACCGCCTTCGATATCGCGGGCAAGGGCGTCGCGCGCCCCGACAGCCTCATCGCCGCGCTCCGGCTTGCCGCGCAAATGGCCGCCCGCCGCGGCGGCTAGCACGCGAAGGCCCACGGTGCTCCTCGCGGCAGCCGCCCCGCCGCCATGTTGTTGCGCCGGAAGCTTCTGATCGGCGGAATCTTGGTCGCGGCGACGCCGGGGCGACGAGTTTTTCTGTACCTTAGGAGGAATGCCCCAACAGCCGAGGACCGTCAGCCTGCCGCCGCTGCGCGATGTCATCGCGCGGCACGGGCTTAGGGCGAAGAAAAGCCTCGGGCAGAATTTCATTCTCGACCTCAACGTGACGCGGCGCATCGCGCGCGCCGCAGCCGGCGATCAAGGCGGGACGCTCGCCGATGCGACAATCATCGAGATCGGGCCGGGGCCGGGCGGGCTGACGCGGGCGCTGCTCGAAACCGGCGCGAAACGGGTCGTGGCGATCGAGCGCGACCGCCGCGCGATCGCCGCCCTGGAAGAGCTGGCGGCGGCTTATCCCGGACGCCTCGAACTGATCGAGGGCGACGCGCTCGAACTCGACCCGGCGGCATTGGCCGAGCCGCCGCGGCAGATTATCGCCAACCTGCCGTACAACATCGCAACGGCGCTGCTGCTGCGCTGGCTCGACCGCATCGGCGACTACCGCAGCCTTACGCTGATGTTTCAGCGCGAGGTCGCCGAGCGGCTCGTCGCGGCGCCGCGCAGCCCCGCCTATGGAAGGCTGTCGGTCATCGTGCAGTGGCTCGCCGAGCCGAAGATCCTGTTCGACCTGCCGCCCGGCGCCTTTGTGCCGCCGCCGAAGGTGACATCGAGCGTCGTGTCGCTCGTGCCGCGCCCGGCGCCGCGCGCGCCGGCCGACAAAGGGGCGCTCGAACGGGTGACGGCGGCGGCGTTCGGTCAGCGCCGCAAGATGCTGCGCGCCAGTCTCAGAACCCTCGGTGTTCCGGTCGAGCCGCTCCTCGTGGCGGCCGGGGTCGCGCCGACCGCGCGCGCCGAGGAACTTTCCGTTGAGGAATTCTGCGCCCTCGCAAGAGCGCTGCAGGCGGCGGCAGCCTAGGCCGCAGCGGTCTAGGCGGCGGCGCCCCAGGCGATCGCGTTTTTCAGCAGGGTCATAAACCCGTCGCTCTCCCAGGCGCCGTGAAAGACGGGCGGCGTCTTGTCGGCGGGATCGGGGGCGCGGGCGGCCCGGATCGCCGGGTTGTGGCAATGGCCGAGCGCAACATAGACGACGGCGCCCGCTCCGACCGCGCGCGTGTAGCCGATGACCCGCGTCCTGCCGTCGGCGAGCAGCGAAGTGTCGGTCGGGTACAACGTGCCGATCGCGGGCGACGTCGCGCCGGGGCCATAATCGGCGGTCAATAGGATCTCGGTGCCGGCGGGGTCCTGCAATTCGACAAAATAGGGCTCGTCCTCGACGACAAAGCTGGAGCCGAGGCCGCGGGTCAACGGGTGACCGGGCGCCTTCACCTCGACGCGGAACTCGCAGATCGGCGGATGCGTCAGGAAGTAGCCGCCGAGGAGCGCGTGGTGTTCCGCTTTGACGGTGCGGCGCTGGCGCGCGCCTTCGACCCGCTCGGCCCGGCCGCCGCTCGTGCCGTGCAACGCGAGCCAATGGCCGCCGGCGGCGAGCCACTCGCGCATCGCGCGCGTCTGCGCCACATCCGGGTAGGGCCCGGCAACATAGGTGATCAACAGACGGCTCAGAGGAAGCCAGCGCTCGACATCGGCGAAATCGTTGCCGACCGAGGCGGCGACATCCTGTTCAGCAAGGAGCTGCAACAGGCGCAGCCGGGCGTAATCGTGGTCGTGGCCGGCGTAGGCGCCGGGCGGAAAGCCGCCGGCAATCACGTGCGCCCGGCCGGATGTGGTGTCTGTCATCGGATCATCCCTTCTGATTCAGCGCCCCGGCTGGGCAGGTTACGACACTCGCCTTCAATCAGATACCCCGAGCCATGTTCGAGTCGGCTGACGGGGCGGCTTTCCCCCGGATCAAGTCCGTGGGCTAAAGGCCCACAGGACGGCGATTTGAGGCTAAGATCGACGACGGCGTGGCCGACCGAAACGCGAGGAGCCGAACATGATCGAGGACGCCCAGGGACATCGCCTCTCCGGCGCAACGCAGCCGGCCGCCGCCACCTATGACCGGGCGGTGCGGGCATTCAATCTCGTGCATGGCGACTCGATCGGTTTGTTCGACGAAGCGCGGCAGGAATCGCCCGATTTCGCGATGGCCCAGCTCGGCAAGGCCTGGGTATTTGCGATCGCCAACGACCCGGGCTTGCTGACAAAAGCCGCCGCGCTCGTCGAAACGGTGCGCGGCCTGCGGCTGAACGAGCGCGAGGAAGCGCATCTCGCGGCGCTGTCGCAGCTGGTGCAGGGCAGCCGCGCCGCCGCCGTCGCGGTGCTGGACCGGCACCTGATGCATTATCCGTTCGATCTCGTCGGGCATCAGGCCGCGGCGCTGATCGACGGATTTCTCGGACGCTTCCACTGTGTTCGCGACCGGTCGGCGCGCGCCTTGCCGCGGTGGTCGAAGCACATGCCCGGTTATGGCTCGATGTTGGCGTTCCATGGCTTCGGCGCGGAGGAAGCCGGCGATTACGGGCGCGCCGAGGATGAGTCCCGCGAAGCCGCCGAACTGGAACCGCTCAGCTTCTGGCCGCATCACACGGTCGCGCATGTCATGGAGATGACCGGCCGGCCGGAAGACGGGCTCGGCTGGATGGCGGCGCGCGAGGCGTTGTGGTCGACGCCCGGCCACATGAACCAGGTGCATATCTGGTGGCACAAATCGCTGTTCCATCTCGAGCTCGGCCAGTACGAAGCGGCGCTCGCGCTCCATGACGGCCCGATGCGCGCGACGCAGCGCCCGCTGTGCCTCAGCCTGACCAATGCATCGGCATTGCTGTGGCGGCTCGACACGCTGGGTTTTGACATCGGCGAGCGCTGGCACGAGCTGGCGGCGTTGTGGGAGGGCCACGCCGACGGCAAATGCCTCGTCTTTGGCGACATCCACGCGGCGATGGCCGAGCTGGGCGCCGGGCAGGAGGCGCGCGTCGAGCGGCGGCTCGCGGCGATGCGCGAGACGGCGGCGAGCGATATCGAAGCAGCCGGACTTTACCGCAGCGTCGGCATTCCGGTCGTCAAAGGATTGATGGCGTTCCGGCGCGGCGATTACAGCGAGGCGGTCGAGCGGCTGCTGCCGGTCGGGGTCGAGCTGTGGCAGATCGGCGGCAGCCATGCGCAGCGCGATGTCGTGCACTGGACCTTGACCGAGGCGGCGACGCGCGCCGGCCGGCGCGATGTCGCGCTGGCGCTTGCCTATGAGCGGCTCGGGGCGCGGCCGCGCAGCGCGCCGAACCGGCGCTTTCTGCGAGAGGCCGAAGCGATCGCCGCCTGATCGTCACCCTGTGCCCGGCCTTGTGCCGGGTACCACGGCATCTGCATCAGAGAGGTTGCAAGACGCGGATGGCCGGGTCAAGCCCGGCCGCGGGGCGGTTTTATCGGCAAACCGCCGGGGTTGAATGTATAAAATGTGACAATGACAAGGCCGCCGACGACGCCAGAGTGGCGAGCGGCGCGCTTGGGGAGGATGCGGGCAGTGAGGGGCGACAACGCCCAGCAGTCCCAGACGGTTGCGCATCGCGGTTTGACGACCGCGACGGTCATCTGCGCCTGCGTCATGCAGGGGCTCGACACGACGATCGTCAATGTCTGCCTGCCGCACATCCAGGGCAGCATGTCGGCCTCGCAGGACCAGATCTCGTGGATCCTGACCTCCTATATCGTGTCGTCGGCGATCACGATGCCATTGACCGGCTGGCTCGCCGGGCGGTTCGGGGTCAAATACATTTTTCTCGCTTCGGTCATCGGCTTCACGATCACCTCGGCCTTGTGCGGCGCCGCGACGAGCCTCAACCAGCTCGTGCTGTACCGCGTATTGCAGGGCATCTGCAGCGCCGGGCTGGTGCCGCTCGGCCAGGCGACGCTGTTCACGATCTATCCGCGCGAACGCCACGGAACCGCGATGGCGATCTTCAGCACCGGCGCGATGATGGGGCCGATCATCGGTCCGACCCTCGGCGGCTGGCTGACCGAAAATCTCGACTGGCGCTGGTGCTTCTACATCAATTTGCCGGTCGGGGCGTTGTGCGCGCTCGGCATCTTTCTGTTCATCCGGCCGAGCCGCCCGACATTGCGCGACCAATTCGACATGTTCGGCTTTGCAATGCTGGCGCTGGCGGTCGGGTCGCTGCAATTGATGCTCGACCGCGGCCAGATCAAGGACTGGTTCCACTCGACCGAGATCTGGATCGAGGCGACGGTCGCCGTGCTCTGCTTCTATCTGTTGATTGTGCACACGATGACGGCGGGCGAGCGCTCGTTCCTGAACCGCGAACTATTGAAGAGCCCCAATTTCGTCGCCGGCAGCGCCTTGATGTTCGGGGTCGGCATGATCCTCTCCGGCAGCCTCGCGCTACTACCGTCGATGATGCAGGTGCTGATGAACTACCCGGTGTTCGATGCCGGCTGGATGATGGCGCCGCGCGGCCTCGGCACGATGGCCGCGATGTTTCTCGTCGCGCGGCTCATCGACAAGGTCGACAGCCGCCTGTTCATCCTGGTCGGGTTTCTGCTGACCGCGGCGTCGTTGTGGCAGATGACCGGATTTTCCTTGCTGATGGGGTCGGGGCCGATCCTGTTCGCCGGGTTCGCCCAGGGCTTTGGGCTCGGCTGCACGTTCGTGCCGCTCAATCTGCTGGCGCTGTCGGGACTGCCGCATCACATCCTGACGCAAGGGACGGCGATCCGCGCGCTGATGCGCATGCTCGGCGGCTCGATCGGCATCGCAGTGCTCGAAACGCAGCTCTCGCAGAACACGCAGATCGTACATTCGCGGCTGACGGAATGGCTGCGGCCGGATAATCCGCTGGCGCAAGCGCCGTTTCTCGCGCCGCCGTTCAGCCTGACGACTCCCGAGGGGATCGCCGCGCTGAACCATGAAGTCACACGGCAGGCGGCGATGATCGGCTATATCGACGATTTCGCGCTGATGTTGATCGTGATCCTGGCGTCACTACCGCTGCTGCTCCTGGTGCGAGTGCCGCGGCGCGAGCCCGCCCCGGCCCCGGCGGAATGACAAGCACGACCGACGACCCCGGCCTTCGTCAGCGCGAGAAACCTTCGGAATTCGGCTCCGCCGGACATTCGCCGAGAAATATCACGGTCGCCCCGTCGGCTTGCGCTAACGCCGCGTTCCAATAATTCTGCCGCATGCCGTACTTTACGGCACAAACCACGCCGCGCTCCTCGGGGTAGGCCTGGGTCGCTGGGTAGCCTTGGTAGGCAGGATAAGCCGGAGCCACCGGATAGGCCTGAGCCACTTCGTAGGCGACGACTTGCTGCGGCGCGCAACCAAGAAGCGCCAGAAGAAGAGATGCCGGGATAAAGGAATTTCGCATCGCCGGGATATAGGGACGTTGCCGCGGAATGCGATACCCTGTGCCGCCTTACGGCAGGTCGCGGAAGGGAGTGAGCGATGGCGGAGAAGATACGGCTGGGGCTGATCGGCGCGAGCGTCAAGGGCACCTGGTCGTCGCGGTCGCACCTGCCGGCGCTGCAGGCAAGCGCCGATGTCGGGTTGACGGCGGTGTGCACGACCCGCGCCGACAGCGCCGAGGCGGCGCGCCAGGCCTATGGCGCGCGGCTCGCTTTTTCCGACTGGCGCGAGATGGTCGTATCGCCCGAGATCGATGCAGTCGCGGTTGTTGTGCGCGTGCCGTCGCATTACGAGCCGACCAAGGCGGCGATCGAGGCCGGCAAGCACGTCTATTGCGAGTGGCCCTTGGGACGGACCACCGCCGAGGCCATCGAACTGGCGCGGCTGGCCGATGCGAAGCGGCTGGTCACCGCGGTCGGATTGCAGGCGCGCGTCAACCCCGCGCTGATGTACCTGCGGGAGCTGATCGCGGACGGCTACGCCGGCGAGATCATGGCGGTGCATGTCAGCATGATCCGCGACGGCGTACTGACCCGGCCGTCGCACCGCACCTGGCAGCGCGATGCCGAACTCGGCGCCAACACGCTGACGATCGCCAATGGCCATACGATCGACGCGATGCGTTTTGTGACCGGCGATGTCGCGCGGCTGTCCGCCGTCGTCGCGACGCAGGCGAAGCAGTGGCTCGACACCGGCACGAACACCTGGCTCGACGTCACCGCGCCCGACAATATCCTGATCAGCGGCGTGCTCGCGAACGGCGCGGTGGTGTCGTCGCATGTTGCAGCCATCCCGTATGCCGGCAGCGGTTACCGCATAGAAATTTACGGCCGCGAGGGCACCCTCGTCGCGAGCGGCGAGGATTCGCCGCAATTGGGCGAGGTCGTGCTGCACGGCGCGAAGCGCGGCGACACGCTCGCGCCGATGCCGGTGCCGAGCCGCTTCGCGATCGCTTCCGCCGGTGTGCCGTCCGGCGAGGCGTTCAATGTCGGCCAGATGTACGCCCTTTTCGCGCAGGGCATCCGCGACCGGGCGATCGGCGGCGACAGGCGCCAGCCGGATTTCGCGACGGCGGTCGAATTGCACCGCCTCGTCGATGCAATCAAACAGGCGTCCGATGAAGGCCGCGAGGTGACAATCGAGTAGCGGTGTGGCGAACCTTGCTCAAAGGCGGCGCAAACACATCGTCATTCCGGGGCGCGGCGCAGCCGCGAGCCCGGAATCCATATTCCAGAGGCCGGTGTTCATGGATTCCGGGTCTCGCCCTACGGGCGATCCCGGAATGACACGCTTGGAGACGAGATGAGCGCGAGTGAGGCGGTCGGCGGCGAGCGGTTCGAGGTCGCGTATCTGATCGTCAGCGGCACGACGACGGCGGCGCGTGCTCCCGAGTTGCTGCGCGGGCTGGTCGGGCTCGGCTTTGCGACGGTCATCGCGATCCCGACGCCAAACGCGGCGCGCACCGTTTCAGGGCGCGAGCTGGCCGACATCCCTGGCGCACAGGTCGTCGAGTCCTATTTCGATCTGGCGATCCGGCCGCGGCCGCCGCGGGGTGTCGTGCTGTTCGCGCCATGCAGCTTCAATTCGCTGAACAAGCTGGCGCACGGGATCGCCGACAATCTCGCGTTGTCGGTCACCGCCGAGGCAATCGGGCGCAAGACGCCGGTCATCGTCGGGCCGTCCTTGAACCAGCCGCTGCTCGACCACCCGATGGCGCAGGACGCGCTGCAAAAGCTGCCGGGTTGGGGCGTGACGATCGTGCCGCCGGTCGACGACGGCGAGGGGCCGCGCCTCGCGCCGACCGCCGCATTGCTGGACGCCGTAGGCCCTTACGTGCGGCCTGGTGTTCGGACGGGGGGCTGATCGATCTCGGTGCGGCGCAAGAGGTAATCCAGCCCGCCGACCCGATACCAGCGATAACCGTAGCCCTCGATGACGAGACGATGCTTGCCGTTGTCCTCGCCGCGGCTGTGATCCTCCGCCAAAAGATTGATCAACAGGTTGCCGTATTCGGCGTTGTCGCCGTCGAGCCCGACCGAGAATGTCACCTCGCGCGGCTTCCCGTCGAGATTGTGCACGAACAGGACCGAGTTGTTGCGCCAATCGTAGCGCATTATCAGCACGGCGGGATCGCGCGTCGAAATGACGGTGAAGTCGCCCCAACCGATCTCCGGCACCTCCTTGCGCATGCGGATGATGCGTTCGGTCCAGTTCAACAATGATTCCGGATGGCGGCGCTGGATCGCCACGTTGATGTGCTCGTAACCGTAGGGGCCGCCGCTGATCACCGGCATGACCGGCTTGTCGCTCTTTGTGAAACCGCCCTGCGGCTCGTTCGACCACTGCATCGGGGTGCGCGCGCAGTTGCGCTCCGGAAGTTTCAGATTGTCGCCCATGCCGATCTCGTCGCCATAGCGAACGACCGGCGTGCCGGGCAGCGTGAACATCAGGCTATAGGCCAGCTCGAGCCGGCGCTGATCGCCGTTAAACATCGGCGCGAGACGGCGGCGGATGCCGCGGCCGTAGAGCTGCATATCCGGATCGGGCCCGAAGGCGGCAAAGACGGCCTGACGCTGCTCCTCGGTCAAGCGGCCGAGATCGAGCTCGTCGTGATTGCGCAGGAAGATGCCCCATTGCGCCGTCGCGGGCCGCGGCTTGGTCGCCTTCAGCGCCTTTGCCAAAGGGCGCGTATCGGCGGAAGCGAGCGCGAAGAACAGGTTCTGGTTGACCTGAAAATTGAACATCATGTGCATGCGGCCGCCGTCGCGGCCGAAGTATTCCATGTCGGTCTCGGGCAACACGTTGGCCTCGGCCAGCGCGATGCAGTCGCCCTGCCGCCACTGGAGGAACTCGCGGAACATGCGGAGCATGTCGTACTGCTCCTCGGGCTCGCGCACGTCCGGTCCCTTGGTGGCGATGATGAACGGCACCGCATCCATGCGAAATCCCGAGACGCCGAGCTGGATCCAGAAGCCCATGATCTTCAGGATCTCGGCCTGGACCTCGGGGTTCGAGGTGTTGAGGTCGGGCTGGAATTCGTAGAAGCGGTGGAAGTACCAGGCCTTTGCCTGCTCATCGAAGGTCCAGGTCGATTTCTGCACGCCGGGAAACACCATGCCGCGGTTGGCGTCAGGCGGCTTCTTCTTCGACCAGACATACCAATCGCGGTATTTCGAATTGGGATCGCGGCGCGCTTCCTGGAACCACGGGTGCTGGTCCGAGGTGTGGTTGACGACGAGATCGATCAGCACCCGGATGCCGTTCTGCTTGGCACCATGGGTGAATTCGACAAAGTCGCCGATCGTGCCATAGCGCGGATCGACGCCGTAATAATCGGCGATGTCGTAGCCATCATCGCGGTGCGGCGAAACCTGAAACGGCATCAGCCAGATCGCGGTGATGCCGAGACCCTGCAGGTAGTCGAGGCGGCGGGTCAGACCGATGAAATCGCCGATGCCGTCGGCGTTCGCATCCATATAGGTGCCGACGGACAGGCAATAGATTATCGCGTTCTTGTACCAGAGATCGTTGATCATTCGCCGCCGCCGTGCCGGGTGTGCCGAGAGGAGAACGGCAGCGGCGGCAGCTTCGCTCCGATGTCGCGCGGGCTACGCGGGGCTAACGGCCGCTGCCCGGAGCGCGCCCGGCCGGCGTTGCGCGTCGCGCTCGGGACGGATCAGCGCCATGCCGATGAGGCCGCCGGCCAGCATGATGAGGCCGCAGATCATGAAACCGGTGTTGAAGCCGGCGAGCGGCGTCGCCGCCGTTTCGATAATGCTGCCCGTCACAAAGGGCGCCAGCAATCCGGCCGAGGTGCCGACGGCGGTGCCGATCGCGAGCAGCGCGCCGCGCTGCGCCACCGGCGTCAGCTCGCTGATGACGGTATGGCTGATGACGTGGATGACCGAGGGCACCGCGATGCCGATCGTCGTCAGCGCGATCTTCGCCGCGATGCCCGGCACGTACGGCATGATCGCGAGCGCTGCGCCACCAAGCGCGACGCCGCCGCCGCTGAGAATGCCGCGCGCCACCCGGCTCGATACGCCGCGAGCGAGCAGGCGCTGCGAATACCAGCCGCTGGCGATGATGACGAGGACGCTGGCGCCGGCCGGCAGGGCGCCCAACAAGCCGATCGAGCCCTGCGTCAGCCCGAGCCCCTTGATCAGGAACGCGCCCTGCCACGACAGCGCCTGCGACAGGCCCCAATTGGCGCCGAAACTGGCGCACCAGCACGCCAGGATCGTCGGGCTGAAAAACAACTGCGCGTATGGGAGCCTTTCCGGCGCGCCCGTGCTGTTTGCGGCGGCGGCCGCGGTCAACGGGCCCTCGCGGCCGAGCACGAACCACGCCGCGGTCCAGAGGAGGCCGGTGATGCCGAGCACGCCGAACGCCCAATGCCAGGAATAATGCACGATGACCCAGTTGAGCAGCGGCAGCGCGATCATGATGCCGATGCCGGCGCCTTGCACGACAATCGCGGTCGGCAGCGTACGCAGCTCGTTGGGGAACCATTTGTAGGCCGAATGCAACGCGACCGGTAAGGCCGGGCCCTCGCCGGCACCGAGCGCGATGCGCGAGGCCATGACCGTGGCAAACCCGACGGCGCCGAGCATCGGGAACTGCGTCAACGCCCACACCAAGCCCATGACCAGCAACGCCCAGCGCGTCTCCACTCGGTTGACGATAAAGCCGGTGACGATCGCCGAGACCGCGAACAACAGATAAAAGCTCGAGCCGAGCAGCCCGAACTCGCGCGGGCTGAGATGCAGCTCCTCCATCAGCGGGACGGCGGCGATGCCGATCACCGCCTTGTCGGCGAAATTGATCACCATGAACAGGAACAGCAGGACGAGGATCAGCCAGCCTTGCCTGTGTGCCGCGTGAATTGCCGGGCTGGGGGGCGAAGACGTCTGGACACTCATGGCACCCTCGGTGCAGGGTTGTCGGGTACTCGCCAGTACCGTATAATGAGGTACGATCGAGTACCATTGCAAGCGGAATTCCGAGGCAGATGAGACAAAAATCCGTGATCCGCGATCGGGCCACCGCCGAGAACCCGATGCACGCGCGCATTCTCGGCGCCGCGTTCAAGGCGTTCATGGAAGACGGTTACGCCGGCACCAGCACGCTCGACATCGCGAGCCGCGCCAAGGTCTCGAAGCGCGATCTCTATGCCAATTTCGGCAGCAAGCATGCGATGCTCGCCGCCTGCATCGAGAGCCGCGCGGAACGCATGCGATTGCCGCCGGATCTGCCCCTGCCGCGCACCCGGCAGATGCTCGCGGCGACGCTGACCGCGTTCGCGGCAAACCTCGTTCGCGAGACCTCCGACCCCAACGTCATCGCGACGTTCCGCCTGGCAATCGGCGAGGCGACGCGCTCGCCCGAGATCGCCGAGGCGCTCGACAAGGGCGGCCGCGGCGCGGCGCGCGACGCGCTCACCGGATTGCTGGGACACGCCCAATCGGCTGGGCTGATCGGCTCCGGCGACCCAACCGAGATGGCGATGCAATATCTGGGGCTCCTCTGGGAAGGCCTGATGGTCGGCCTGCTGCTCGGCGTCGCGAAACGGCCGGGACCGGCCGAGGCGAAGCGGCGCGCCGCCAGGGCGACGGATGCCTTCATGCAACTCCATCCCGGCCCCGCCGTGTCGGACCCCGTGCGGGGCAGGCGGTGTTCGGCGGTCCCTGGTAAGATCGGTCGAGCATCCTGACGCGGAGCGGTTCTGCGATGAGTTCGAGCGATCTCCGGACTGGCATGCCCGGACATTTCGGCATCCGCCACACCGAACTCGACAAGGACCGGCTGGTCGGCGAAATGGACGCCGGCGAGCGGCATCTCAACGCCGGCGGCGTCGTGCATGGCGGCGCGCTGGCGGCGTTCGCCGACGATCTCGGCGGCGCGCTGGCCGGGCTCAACGCGCCGAAAGGGTTTCGCACGACGACGATCGAATCGAAGACCAACATCTTTCGCGCCTGCCCGCCGGGGCGGCTGACCGGTATCGCGGTGCCGGTGCATGTCGGACGGCGCACGATCGTGCTGCAGACCTCGATCTACCGCGCCGACGGCAAGCTCGCCGCGATGATGATCCAGACGCAAATGGTGCTGCCGCGGGAGCCCAAGCGAGAGGACGCGGCGACCGGCTAGAGACGCAGGCCGGAAGACTTCCGGCTCAGCCGTCAGCCTGGGCGGCGGGGGCCCCCTCCGCGCCTTGGCCGATCAGCCGGGCGACGGCGCGGCCCAGCTCGGCCGAGCGGAACGGTTTTGCGATGATCGAGAATTCATCGGTCGGCGGAGCATCCGAGCCGGCATAACCGGTTGTCAGCAGAACGTGCAAACCGGGGCGCATCATCTGCGCCTGCCGCGCGAGCGCCACCCCCGACATGCCGCCCGGCATAACGAGATCGGTAAACAGGAGGTCGATCGGGTCCGGGCCGCGCAATGCTTCGAGCGCTTCCCGGCCGTCGCAGGCCACCAAGGTGCGGTAGCCGAACTGTTCGAGAATGGCGATCGATACCTCGCGAACATCGGCGTCGTCCTCGACGACGAGGATGCAACCCACGCCTTTCGGTTGCTCGCCCGAAGCGGGGCCGCGCGGCGACTCCTCCACGGCCGCGGCAGCAGCCGGCAGATAGAGGGTCACGGATGTGCCCGCGCCGAGCGCGCTTTCGATGTGGAGACCGCCGCCCGACTGCGTCGCAAAACCATACACGGTCGACAGCCCAAGCCCCGAACCCTTGCCGATCTCCTTTGTCGTATAGAAGGGTTCGAGCGCGCGCGCGGCAACCTCCGGCGTCATCCCTTCGCCGTTGTCCTTGACCGTGAACGCGACATAGTCGCCGCGCCGCAGATCGACATCGGCCGGGATCTCCTCCGGCACAACCATGCGCGTCGTCACCCGGAGGCGGCCGCCGCCCGGCATCGCGTCGCGCGAATTGATGACGAGGTTCATCACCGCCGCCTCGAACTGCGCCGGGTCGACATTGCAGCGCGGCAGCGCCGGCGCGCCGTCGATCACGACATCGACCGTCTCGCCGACGGCGCGGCGGATCAGCACCTCGATCTCCGCCACCAATTCGTTCAGATCGGCGGAGACCGGACGCAGCGCCTGCCGGCGCGAGAAGGCAAGAAGCTGCTGCGTCAGCTGCGCGCCGCGGTTGATCGACCGAAGCGCCGTCTCGGCGAGCGAGGTGACGCGGCGGCTCGGGTCATCCCCGAGGATCATCTCGAGGCAGCCCATGGCCGCCGTCAGCAGATTGTTGAAATCGTGGGCGACCCCGCCGGTCAGCTGGGCCACCGTTTCCAGCTTCGACAGATGCTCGATGTGATGCCGCTCGGTCGTGTCGCGCATAATGCAGATCGCGCCGATGATCGCGCCGTCCTGATCGTAGAGCGGCGTAAAATCGGCGTCATAGATGATTTCGGCGCCGCGCTTCTCGGAAAAGAAGCGGTAGTCGCGGATCTCGGCCCGCTCGCCCTTGAGGGCGGCGCGCCAGGCATGCCCGACCGGATTATCGGAGAAATGCGGGAACACCTCGAAGACGGTCTTCCCCAGCACGGCCTCGCGCGGCTGGCCGTTGATGCTCTCGATCGTCGCGTTCCAGACCAGATGCCGCAGCTCGTTATCGACAACGATGATGCCTTCCGAGGTGTTCTCGATGATCAGCTCGAACAGCAGGCGCTCGCGTCGCAGCCGCTCCTCCATCGCGTCGCGCTCGGTGATGTCGCGGGCGGTCGCCATGATGTGGTAATCGCCGTCGAGCTGCTCCGGCACGCGGACAAACATCACGTCAATCGAGCGGGTGATTCCCGACATTGTGCGCCGCGCGGTGTAGCGCTGGTTGTCGCCGGTGCGAATGCATTCCTGCATCAGGCGGAGCGGCAGCTGCGCCGGTTCCTGACCGAGGATCTCTTCGACGGTGCGGCCGACGACCTGATCGTAGGCGAGGCCATAGCCGCGCTCCGTCGCGCGGTTGAGGTCGGCATAGACGAAGCGGCCGTCGGCGGTGGCGCGAAACAGCGTCAGCCAGTCGGGCGAATTGTCGAATATCGCCTGGATCTGGGCCCGGCTGGCCTCGAGCTGGCGATGCCGGCGGTCGGCGAGCTCCTGCAGCCTTTGATTGAGCTGGCTGAGCTGCCGGCCGCTTTCGGACAAGGCGACCGCGCCGGCTTCCTCGATGCTGCGGCGGCGGGTGCTGTCGATCGTGATGCCGTGCATCCGCACAGGCGCCCCGTCGTCACCGGGCACCGTGCGGCCGAGAAAGACGATCCAGCGGGGCTCGTCGCCCGCCGAGGCAAGCCTGGCTTCGACCCGGACCGGACCGGGGCGGCGGCGAAATTCGTCAAAGGCCGCGGCAACGTCATCGCGTTCGGCCGGATGGATGGCCTGCAGCAGGCGTTGGAAGAGGTCGCCCTCCCCGCCGGGCTCCAGCCCCAGATTGCGGCACATCGGCGCCGACCCGCGCAGGCGGCCGCTCGGGAGGTCCCACTCCCAAACGCCGATTTTTCCCGCCTCCAACGCGGCGCCGACATCGAAGTCGGGCAACGCGTCCAGGCCGGAGGGCGACTGCGGCAGAAGCGGCGATTTCGTCAACCTCGGAAGCCTCTGAACCGGCAAACAGCCGTGAAGGGTTTTGCCTTCATATAGCTGGACACGGCAACATTCTGCGTCACCTTAGGGTAAGCGCTTCCGCCTCGCGAGAACGCGGCAGCGAGCCCAGCCGCCGGGCAGCATCCGAGAGACAGGATTGACGGTCCGCCGCGGCTGCAGCCACCTCGCAGCGACGCGCTAACACCCGATGCTTCAAGACCAAATTGGTGCAGATACCGTTATCGCCAAGCGAGCATCGGCGGGAAAACCAGCCGCTCGGCAGCTTGCAGATCCGCGTCGCGGCGGTGTTCCTCCCCGCCGGAATCTTTGCGGCGATCACCGGTTGGTGATCGGCACCGCGGCGCGGCATGGCTATAAAAACCGCAGGGCAAACCCGGGAGGAACGGCGATGGACCGCAACAGCGAACGCAAGAAGGCATCGGATTTTCCGCAGGAATTGTTGAACCTGCTCGACGGCTATGTGCATGGCGGCATCAGCCGGCGGCAATTTCTCGACCGCGCGCAGAAATTCGCGGTGGGGGGCGTCACCGCGATGGCGCTGTTCGAGATGCTGCGGCCGAACTATGCCTGGGCGATCCAGGTGCCGCCCGACGACAAGCGGATCAAGACCTCGACCGAGACCGTGCCGTCGCCGCAGGGCTATGGCACCGTCAAGGGCTATCTCGCGCGACCGGCCAACGATACGAAATTGCCGGCTATCCTCGTGGTGCACGAGAACCGCGGCCTCAACCCCTATATCGAGGATGTCGCGCGGCGATTGGCAGTCGCCAATTTCATCGCCTTCGCGCCGGACGAGCTGGCCTCGGTCGGCGGCTATCCGGGCGATGAAGAAAAGGCTGTCGCGATGTTCGGCCAGCTCGACCGTGGCAAGATGATGGAAGACTTCCTCGCCGCCGCGAAATGGCTGAAGTCGCGTCCGGATTGCACCGGCAAATTGGGCGCGGTCGGCTTCTGCTACGGCGGCGGCGTCGTCAATCAGCTGGCGGTGCGCATGGGCGACGATCTCAACGCGGCGGTGCCGTTCTACGGCGCCCAGCCGAAGCCGGACGAAGCCGCCAAAATCAAGACGCCGGTCAATGCGCAATACGGCGAGATGGACGAGCGCATCACGAGCGGCTGGCCGGCCTACGACCAGGCGCTGACGGAAGCCAAGGTGCCGCATGAGGGGCACATCTACAAAGGCGCCCAGCACGGCTTTCACAACGACACGACGCCGCGCTACGACGAAGCCGCCGCCAAGGAGGCGTGGCAGCGGACGCTCGACTGGTTCAACAAATACCTGCGGACCTAAGACGCAGATGGCCGGGAAAAGCCCGATCGAGCCCGGCCCAGGCGCTCGAGCGATGACTGGCGCCGCGATTGTTCAGGGGCTCGCGATCGCCGCCTTTCTGTCCGGCCGCAAGGGCTAGGAGCGCACCGGCCGGAGCTGCGCGCCGACGGCGGGATGGTGCGACGACGGCTCAGCCGGGTTCGCGGAGGCCGAGCCGGACGAGGCGCGGCAACACCTCGGCGCAGAAATACGGCAGCTCGTCGAGATAATTGACGAACGACACCGCGATGCCGGCGACCCCGGCCGCGGCGAGGCGGGCCAATCGCCCGGCGACGGCATCGGGGTCGCCGACCAGCGGCAGCCCGCCCATGCCGTTCGCCTGATGATCGCGCAGCCGCCGGAACTCCTCGGGGCCATGCGTCTGCGGCGTGATGTTGCGCATCGCCAGGATGTTGTCGACGGCCTGCCAATCGGCGTGGTCGACAATGCAATGGCGCCAATACTCCTCGGCCTCGCGCGCGGTCGGGCGGCAGGTCACGACGCCGACCGTGTAGACATCGATGTCGCGGCCGCCCTGCCGCGCCGTGTCGCGCACGCGTTCGACGTACCCGGCGGTCTCGTCGAGCGACATGCCGTAGGAGATGTGCGAGAACAGGGCGTCGCAATTCTTGAGCGCGAAGGCTTGGCCGGTCGGCGAGGCGCCCGCGTTCATGATCAGCGGGCGCGATCCGCCATAGGGTTTCGGCTTGGCGCGCACGTTACGCAATGTGAAGAAGCGGCCGGCGAAATCGAAATCGTCGGGCGCCGACCAGGCGAGCTTGACGATGTCGAGCCATTCCTGGGCGTAGTCATAGCGCGCCTCGTGATCGCGCAAGCTCGCGCCGAACATCTCGAACTCGCCTTCGTTCCAACCGCACACGAGGTTGAGGCCGAAACGGCCCTCGCCGATGTGGTCGGCGGTGACGAACTCCTTGGCGGCGATCAAGGGCGCGATCAGCGGCGCGTGCACCGTGCCGAACACGGTGAGGCGCTGCGTTGCGGCGAGGAGGCCGGCGGCCCAGGTGACGGTCTCGAAGGTTTCGCCCTGGTAGTCGGTGTCACCGCCGTAACCCTTCCAGCGGCCGATCGGCAGCATGAACTCGATGCCGGCCGCATCCGCCATCTGCGCGAGCGCAAGGCAATCGGGCCAGTTGCCGGACCAGCGCTCCGGCACCGTCGTGACGGCGCGGCCCGACGAGCAATTCGCCCCAAACAGGCCTAATTTCAATCGGTTACCGTTACCCATCGAGGCGCGTTCGCGCTGTGAAATCACACGATTCATGGCCCCTATGTCGCGTTTTGTCGCATTCACGATCCAATCACGGCCAACTCGCCCGCGGCAAGCCGGGCATGGTCGTCGGCTTCGTTCGGGAACAGGTGGCCATAGGTATCCAGGGTAACGGTGATCGAGTTGTGGCCCATGAGCGTTTGAACACGCTTCGGGCTGAAGCCCTGGTCGATCAGCCAGGAAGCGTACCAATGCCGCAAGGCATGAAATTTGTAGCGCCGCCCGATGCCGGCCGCCTTCAGCGCCCGGTGCAATCCTATGTCGCGGAAATGCTTTTCGGGCCGGCCGACGCTGTTCGGGAACACCAGCCCGGCATCGGTGCGCGGGCAAGCCAGCCGCCATTCCCGAAGCGTGTTCAGCACGAGTGGCGACATAGGCACGTCGCGCCGGCCAGCCGCCGATTTGGGAGCGCCCATGCTGTTCCACCTATCCATGCGCCGCCGAACGCTAATGGTACGCGAGTCGAAGTCGACGCACGACCAAGTCAGTCCGCGCATTTCAGAGGCGCGCAATCCGGCGAACAGGGCTGTTATCAGCACCGGCCGCCAGCGCGGTTCGGCCGCGTCAATGATAGCACGCGCCTCCGCCTTGGTTGGGATATCGACGCCTACCCGCAGCCGCTCCCGTTCGCGCCGTTTCAAATCAACGCGCACGTCCGACGCTACGTTTTGCGCGACATTACCGCGGCGCTTGGCATCCTTCAGAATGCTTTTCAGGCTGACTAGAATTTTGCGGCACATTGGCCGGCTGTTCTTCCGCAACAGCCCGTCGACAAACGACTCCACCACTGGCGTTGTAAGCCGCGCCAATTTCATGCCGCCAAGCGCCGGGTTGATGTGGATGCGCATATGCGACTCGCGCTCGGTAAGCGTCGAGCGTTCCAGCCCTTCCACCTCGCCGCGTTCAAGCCATAGCGCCGCTGCTTTAGCCACAGTATCGGACGCCGCTTCCGGGGTATGAGTGCCACGCGCCAATTGGTGACGCGCTTCCACGAGCCAAGCGTCGGCCGCCTTTTTGGTCGGAAAGGTTTTCAGGCGGCGCTTGCCGCCCGAATCGGTATAGTTGGCGATCCAGGCGGTTTGTGTTTCGCCGCCGCTTTGCCATGTTCGCTTGCGAACCGTAGCCATAAAGCCCTCCGAGGTTGTGGCTGGCTAGTATGGTGCCGGACTCGGCAGGCAGTCGTTAACGCGCCAAAAAAGGCCGCCGGTATCGCGGCTCCGCCCAGCGCGGGCCGCCATTTAAGCCTTCCTTCAGCGGCATTCGGTACAAATCCACGAGCCAGGTGCCACCTCCCATCGCACCTGCCCCAAGCGCGAGAGAGGGCCAGCGCTTCGGCGGAGGCGCTGGCCCCAATCGCATCCGCCCTTTAACCTTCGGCCGCCATGCCCCTCGAATTGGACGATGCACAAAGACGCCGCCTTGATCGGTCCGATCGATGGCTCTTCATCGGCGTATGGCTTGCGATCGGCGTCATGGCGGTAATCGCCGTGCTGTTCGGCCGGAGTTGACGAGCAGCGGCGCTCGGCAAGGGCGAGGTAGCCGCCCGGCGCGGCTCGCCTGTGCGTCGAGTCGGAAATTCCGGGCTACCGATCGCCCGCCGTCGACGGACGCGCGCCCTGTGCCGCCGTAGGCCGCTGGCCCGCGGCATCGATACGTTCCAGCGCAGCCGCTTCGTGCTCGTATCCACGGGCGCGGCGTGCCGCAAGAGGCGGCGCTGCGTCAATCCGCCCCGTGGTTGCGGCGTACTTCAAGGCCGTATCCATACCGCGAAAAAAAACAACGGACGGGTAGGATGAGAAAAGCGGTGGACGTCACATTGATCGTGGGCTTTCTCGCTGTTGACTTTCTCCTGTTCCACGATTTGTTCAAGCCTAGCGAGAAGTACAATCTCGTGCAGTACCTGACGGGCGTGCTCAGCCTTCCTGTCCTGGCCATTGCCGTTCAATCGCTGTGGCGAAGAGCATGGCCTGAGCCTGAGTCACCACCGGCAAGGTCCACGGATTAGCGCCGCCGTCGCCGGCCGCCCAGAAGTTAGCCTCTCGCCATCGCGTCGCGTTGGGATTGCCGACTCAGCCTCGCTGCTTATTGGTTTTCAGGCCGTCCGCGAGCGCTTGGTAATCATCGGCAAGCGTCAGAAGCCGGTCGCGCATTGCACCAACTAGCTCGGCCAGCGCGAGTTCGCGAAGCTTGTCGGCTTTGGCTCGGTAATATGCCGAGCGGTTGGCCGACCAGGGTTGCAATTCCATCCCAGACCCATTTGTGTTCCAGGAAGGTGCGTCACGGACGCGAATGCGTCGGCGCTGACTCTAAGGCAATTGGCTGCGAATTCCTAACGCCGCGATCGGGTAAGGCTATCATCGCCGATCCCGTTGCCGTTCAAGTGGCGCGGCGCTGGCCGCCTATGTGCCGCGTCCGGTTTTGCCGGCTACCCTTTTCCATTCGCGGTCGACGGAAGCGCTCTGAGCCGCCTACCGCGATCTTGGCCTCGGGCTAACATCATGATGGCATCGCGACCAACGAGCGTGGCGACCGCTCCCGCAATATCGGTCCATGCGTTCAGCGAAAAGTCGTCGCCGAGGCCAGCCGCTATCACCACCATTTCGGCTGCGACGATGGCGACCAAAGCGGCGTCGTCCATAATCGGTGAACACTAACAATTCGGAAGGTTGCCGTCCTTAACCCACGTGAAACATCGGCGCGGGCCACCATCCCCGCCGTCGACGACGCGCGAAGGATGGCTGCAAAGAGTCAGCGTTTGCCCAACATAGGTTGGCGACAGGCCCGCCGCCCCTCGCATACGCTACGCTCCATCGCTGTGACGGAATCAGTCGCGATCAGCGCCAGAGAGATACGCCCGCCAAAAAAGAGGTTAGCGCACGCTCCCGCGAAAGAAGGGAGCGCCCTTCGTGCCGCAATCCGCCGTGATTCGAACTTATAGAATTTACCTTCGCGACGACCGCAACGTGCTCGGTCGGTCACATGAATTAGATTTCGCATCGGACGAGGCCGCCCGCGAACGCGCCCTAACGATGCTCAACGAGCAAACGGTCTATGCTTACGCCGAGGTTTGGGAGCGGGCGCGGCTCGTTTGCACTGTGCGACGCGGCGATTAAGGATTATACGAGCGATCTTGTGAAACATCGCCGAACGGAAAGGCTGGCCGGATCGATCCTATTGTCCGATCATCGCGGCGCGCTACCGGCGGTTCGTGACTTTGGTCGAGTCAAAACTTGGCTGGTAACCGGCTTCACGGTCCGCCCTATCGATGGCGTCCGCCACCCGCTCGTATGCCACAGCCAGGGCGAGGTAACTATCCCGCAGCCCGGCCTCATCCGCACAGTCTTCCGCCAATCGCAAAAAGAGCGCCACCTCGTCGCGATAGCGCTGGGAATCACGTAGGCCGGCCATGAAGCTATGCTAAAGCACGATCGAAGCCATCCGTCTCAAACATATGTTTAATGCCGCCACCGGTCTGATTAAAATCCCAACTTAAGGTTAGGATGCGCGCGGATAAGCCGTCGTCAACGGCTGGCATCAGTCGTGCCGGTCAGGGACTCAAGTTCCGACGCCATCGCGTCGCATTGCCGTGAAAGTCCGAGTAGCCCTTCGCGGATGAAAGACCGCACTTCCGGTTCGGCCATATACCGATACCGAGCGGCCTGAGCGCGATAATGCTCGACCCGTTCCTGGCGCGGGACGGTAATCGGATCGCGCAGGTATGTAGCCTTGAACGGACGCATGGTTCGCGGAACATGCTGGATTTATGGGTTTAGATTCTATTGGTCGCCGGCAACGCAAAGCGGACTGGACTAGCAAGGCCATGCCTAGCGCCGTCGCCGGCAGCCCCGCAGCTTTTGATACAACAGGCTCGGCTCGCGGCTCGGCCGCGGCGGCGGATGGCGCGCGACCGGCGGCTTGGCGCTGGCCGAACTTAAGCTGCGACCCCTTGCGGCGTTTGCGTCACCGTCGCGAGCGAACCATGCCCTTGCGCCACGTCGAATTTAATGCCGCCGGTGCTGCTGATACGCGAGCTACACACCTCGGCCATGTGGTGCTCGAAGCCTTCCGGCATCACAACTTGAATGCGGTGTGGCGCGCCGGTGACTGGGTTCTTGATCGGCTCGTTTGCCGTTTCCAGCACGCCGGGAATCGACACCTTCGCGCGGCGGCCGGGCAGGTCAAAGTCGAACTCGATCGGCGCAAAGATGGGGTCCAGCATCTTCGTCACGATCAGGCTGAAGATGTGGAACATCGTGCCTTCCGCCGAATTTTGCCCAGATAGAATGCCGAACAGCCCCTCGCGCTGAGCCGGGGTAGTACGCTCGTCGATAATCGCCTGAAGGGTTCCGTTGCCCTCATGGAGCGGTCCGGGGAAATCAACCGTTGCGCAGAATTTCACGCCATCGAGTCGCACATCGCCGAAATAACCCTGCTGAACATGCATTCCGACCAGCCCCTTACAGGTGCCGTTTGTGGGCCGGGCGTTGAAGTCGCACGGGCAACCGAACGCGCAGTTGCAGTTTTTGATCCATTCGCCGCTAAGACGCCAATCGGTCTGTGCCATGAAACGGCTCCTCCCCATACGGGCCAGCGGAGCAACCATCGTACTCAAACCCGCGTAGCCTTGGCAACGAAGTCAGCTTCCCGATTCGCCCAGCACGGCTCCGGCATGCCGGTTCCGGATTCGGCGCGGCTGTTGCGCTGTACCGAATGCGGCGCGCGGGATGCGGATTTTGTGGTGAGCGGAACGGCCCGCTGAGCGACAAGTCCCTTCGCGCGAGACATACGAGGCTTAGAAGAAATGCTCAGGAGGTAATCGCGACTTGCGAACAGCGCGAACACGCGGTCCCTGAAACAAAGGCCCCGCCTTAGCCGCGCAACGCCCTAAGGTGGGACGCGACAAAAAAAACGGGGCGAGCTATGGCGCAAAGCCCCTTCGCGGTAAGTTGCCGTTGTCCAGACGAACCTTCGCGCCGAACCAACGCGCGAAGGCGATAGGACCGTAAAACCCGGCCAAAGAACTGCGGCAAGGTACTTGCGTCGCCCGCGCACAACCTGTGGCGAAAAAGACGCGCCCTGATCCAAATCGCATCGCCGAACCGAAAGCTAACATTGACGAGCACGTGAACTCGGAGGTTGATAGACACGTGTTGTCTTAGTGGGACCAACCCACTGAGGACGGGTGAACAAGGGGAAGCGTATGTCTAGGACACGGGGGATCGGTCCGGCTATAGTATGGGCCTTGCCTGCATTTGTGATTGCAACGGGGTTATCGGCTGCACGCGCCGACGAGTTGGCCGATCTGCGCGCCAATCAGGAGCTGCTGCAGCGCCGCATCGACCAGCTGGCGCAGGTGCCGCCGCCGCCTCCACCCGGCCCCGGCGGGCCGGTCATGGCGGGCAGCTTCCCGCGCTCCTTCGTGATCCCGGGCACCGAAGTGTCGCTGCGCGTCGGCGGCCAGGGCGTCGGGTCCGTGGTCTGGTACTTGAAGGGCAGCGCGGTCGGCGGCGCGCTGAACGGCCAGGGCGGGTTTAACGAAACCTTTGTCGACGGCCAGGGCGGCACCGGCAACCTGCCCGGCATCCCGCTCAACACGCACACCTTCGCGGTTGGTCCCGGCGCGCCGGTGGGCTTCGCCCATTCGCGCAGCTCGGAGTGGGATTTTTCCGGCAAGCAGAGCCGCGTCTTCCTCGACGCGCGCACGCCGAGCCCCTATGGCGAGGTCAAGGCCTATATCGAATTCGACTTCTCGGCCTCGAACACCAATACGATCCTTAACAACAACCAGGGCAGCGTCAACGGCTACATCCCGCGTTTCCGTCAGGGCTATGCGACGCTCGGCGGATTGCTGGCGGGCCAGACGCAGGGCACCTTCACCGACAACGACTCCGAACCCGAACTGCTCGATTTCGGCGGCGAGACCGGCACGCCCTTTGTGGCGCGCACGCCGCAGGTCCGCTATACTTACCCCTTGCCTTACGGCATGTCGGTCGCGGTCTCGGCGGAGAACCCGAACCCCTTATTCGCCGGGCCGTTCGGCACCTTCTACACCGACACCAACCAGATCCCCAACATGGCCTCGTGCACGGCGCTGACCACCCCGACGCCGGGCGGCGCGGCCGGCACGACGACGATCGGCGGCACGACGGTGGCGACCAACATCACCAACGCCTGCCTCGGCAACGCGGCGTTCTTCAACCCGTCGCAGGATCTCGCGCCGAGCTTTGTCGCCCGCTGGCGCATCGAGCAGCCCTGGGGCCACATCCAGGCCGGCACTCAGGTCATCACCTACACGCTGAATGATGGCCTGTTCCTGAATCGGACCTTCATCGGCTATGGCGGCTCGCTGTCGGGCAATTTCTTCACTTGGGGCAAGGACAATCTGACCTGGGGCGTCGCCGGCGGTGATGGTCTCGGCGACGGGGTTGCCAACAATGTCGGCGTCGCGACCAATTTCGGCGGCGCGCTGGCTGGCCAGGGCGTCAACGCGACCGACAGCCGGTCGTTCTTCACGACCAGCCGGGCGCTCTATGACTCCTCGGTTCTGGCGACGACGATCGTCTCCTGGAGCGCCCGCGTCGGCTATCAGCATTGGTGGACGCCGGAACTGCGCTCGACGGTCGATTTCAGCGTGAACCACAACGACGTCCCGGCCCTCATCCAGGCCTCGGGCCGGGCGGCCGTCAATAAGGAGCTGAACCTGGCGCACGCCAATCTGATCTGGAGTCCGGTGGCGTTTGTCGATCTGGGTATCGAGGGCGCCTGGGGACACCGCGTCGTCGTCTCCAACCTGAAGGGCGACGCCTGGACCCTGCAGACCTCGATGAAATTCCGCTTCTAGTACGCGAGTACGTAAGGCC
>Ga0185299_10000883_pt1 | contig 69494 bp, 54 predicted proteins | sample PaiPotPPA55metaG_FD_128002 | JGI IMG/M metagenome (GOLD analysis project Ga0185299, IMG submission 128002) | Iron sulfur acid spring bacterial and archeal communities from Banff, Canada, to study Microbial Dark Matter (Phase II) - Paint Pots PPA... ... | reverse complement strand
TCGGCACCACCAACCAGATTCTGACGCAGCTGGATTACTTCACGCCGCAGGATCAGTTAAACCTGGAAACCCATGACATCGACCTAGGGTCGGGTGGAGTGCTCTTGCTTCCGGATCAACCAGGCCCATTCCCGCACATACTGGTAGAAGCGGGGAAAGAGGGGAGAATCTACGTCGTCAACCGAGACCAGATGACGACGAACAATTCTCACTATTGTTCGGGATGTCCGAACGACCCGGAAATCATCGAGGAAACGGGTAGCTCGGCGGTTGGTGTTAACGGGTTTGGCATGTTCAACGTGCCTGCGTATTGGAACAATACTCTCTACTTCTGGGGTGTCCAAGATGTGCTGAAGTCGATTCCGATCACCAATGGGCTTCCCGACTTCACGCACGTCACTGGAGGCACTCCTCAGATTGGCTTTCCGGGCGCCGGCGTCTCGGTCTCCTCAAATGGGACGACAGCAGGGAGCGCCATCGTCTGGGCGATCGACAGTACGCAGTACGGCTCACCCGGACCAGGGCCCGGGCCGGCGGTGCTCTACGCGTACGATGTCACGAACGTTCTAACGATGCTCTACAGCAGCGGGCAAAACGCAACACGTGATGCCGCCGGGAACGCCGTAAAGTTCGCGGTTCCCACGGTTGCCAACGGCAAAGTGTACGTAGCCACTTCCACGGAAGTCGACGTTTATGGTCTGGTCGGCGCCAATCTCCTACCCAACGTTTCGTCAATAACTCCATCAAATGCAACGGCGGGGGCACAAGCGTTCACATTGACTCTCGCAGGCACTGGTTTCGCCAGCGGAGCCACGGTGAATTTCGGATCCAACCCGGCGATTACCCCTTCGTCCGTTACCAGCACCCAGATCGTTGTGACGATTCCTGCAGCTGACATCGCCGCGGCCGGAACCGTGAACGTAACGGTCACCAATCCAGCGGCGGGCGGCACTTCGAACGCCCAAACTTTCACCATCGACAATCCACCGCCGACGGAAACCTCCATCTCTCCAACGAGTGCAACAGCCGGAGGGGCTGCCTTCACTCTGACAGTAAATGGAACGGGTTTTGTGTCCACATCGGTCGTGAAATTCAATGGTGCGGCCAAGACCACCACATTTGTAAGCGCAACTCAGTTGACCGCGGCAATTACGGCCGCCGATATCGCCACAGCGGGTACGGCAAGCGTAACCGTCACGAATCCAGCGCCAGGTGGCGGCACGTCCGGCACTCTATCGTTCACGATCAATGGCTCAGCCCTGACACTCACTTCAATCGCGCCTGCCACCACCACAGTGGGTGGAGCAGCGTTCACATTAACTCTTACGGGCACGGGTTTCGTCACTGGGGCAACGGTGAATTTCGGATCCAACCCCGCGATTACCCCTTCGTCCCTTACCAGCACCCAGATCGTTGCGACGATTCCTGCAGCTGACATCGCCGCAGCGGGCACGCTGAACGTAACGGTCACGAACCCAGCAGCGGGCGGCACATCGAATGCTCAGACTTTCACCATCAATAATCCAGCGCCGACGGAAACCTCAATCTCCCCAACGACTGCAACAGCCGGAGGGGCTGCCTTCACTCTGACAGTAAATGGAACGGGTTTTGTGTCTACATCGGTGGTGAAATTCAACGGTGCGGCCAAGACCACCACATTTGTCAGTGCAACGCAGTTGACTGCAGCGATTACGGCCGCCGATATCGCCACAGCGGGTACGGCGAGCGTAACCGTCACGAATCCGGCTCCAGGCGGCGGCACGTCCGGCACTCTATCGTTCACGATCAATGGCTCAGCCCTGACACTCACTTCAATCGCGCCTGCCAGCACCACAGTAGGCGGAGCAGCGTTCACGCTCACGATAACCGGCAACAGCTTCGTCACCGGGGCGACGGTGAACTTCGGATCCAATCCCGCGATTACCCCTTCGTCCGTTACCAGCACCCAGATCGTTGTGACGATTCCTGCAGCTGATATCGCCACAGCGAGCACGCTGAACGTAACGGTTACGAATCCAGCGCCGGGCGGTGGCACGTCGAATGCTCAAACATTCACCATCAATAATCCAGCGCCGACGGAAACCTCAATCTCCCCAACGACTGCAACAGCCGGAGGGGCTGCCTTCACTCTGACAGTAAATGGAACGGGGTTTGTGTCCACATCGGTCGTGAAATTCAACGGTGCGGCCAAGACCACCACGTTTGTCAGTGCAACGCAGTTGACCGCGGCAATTACGGCCGCCGATATCGCCACAGCTGGCACGGCAAGTGTAACCGTCACGAATGCGGCTCCAGGTGGCGGCACGTCCGGCACTCTATCGTTCACGATCAATGGCTCAGCCCTGACACTCACTTCAATCGCGCCTGCCACCACCACAGTGGGTGGAGCAGCGTTCACATTAACTCTTACGGGCACGGGTTTCGTCACTGGGGCAACGGTGAACTTCGGACCCAACCCCGCGATTACCCCTTCGTCCCTTACCAGCACCCAGATCGTTGCGACGATTCCTGCAGCTGACATCACCACAGCGGGTACGGTGAACGTAACGGTCACGAACCCAACAGCGGGCGGCACATCGAATGCTCAGACTTTCACCATCAATAATCCAGCGCCCACGGAAACCTCACTCTCTCCAACGAGCGCCACAGCTGGAGGCGCCGCTTTCACTCTGACTGTAAATGGAACAGGCTTTGTACCCACATCGGTGGTGAAATTCAACGGTGCGGCCAAGACCACCACATTTGTCAGTGCAACGCAATTGACCGCAGCGATTACGGCCGCCGACATCGCCACAGCGGGTACGGCAAGTGTGACCGTCACCAACCCGCCTCCTGGCGGCACATCGAGCGCGGTATCGTTTACGATCAACAACCCGGCGCCGACAGTCAGCTCGCTGTCACCCTCGACCGCAGTTGCCGGTTCGGCAGCATTTACGCTGACGGTCAATGGGGCGGGCTTTATAAACGGCGCTAGCGTGCAGTTCAATGGCTCGAGCAGGGCGACCGCGTTTGTCAGCACTACTCAAATCACGGCAGCAATATTGACTTCAGATATCGCAACAGTAGGCACAGCCAACGTGGCTGTAACTAATCCGTCTCCGACTACCGGCCCGTCAACACCTCAAATGTTCACCATTAGTAATCCGGATAATCCGGTTCCGACGATATCGAGCCTCGGCGCGACGCATGCACCGGGAGGCGCCGCTTTTACACTCACGGTCAATGGCATGAATTTCGAGGCAAAGTCAGTCGTCAATTTTAACGGCAAGCCGGAGACAACAACGTTCGTTAGTGCAACCAAGTTATTGGCAGCGATTCCAGCGAGCGACGTCACAATCGTCGGCAACATGAATGTAACCGTCACGAACCCGGCACCGGTCGGCGGGACTTCGGCCGCCTCTCCTTTCACCGTTGATGGTTATACGATCAGCGGGTCGTCGGGAGCTTCGCTTTCACCCGGTCAGCCGACGATGATTCAAATTACCGCAACTCCAACTGCGAACGGATTTCCCAATTCAATTTCGTTTAGCATCTCTGGCCTCCCGGCGGGCTCCACAGCCTCGTTCAATCCAGCAATGCTGACGCCCAACGGAAATGCGACGACCACAACACTGACGATAACGGATGGAGCCTCAGCTGTTTCCCGGCGCAGCGCAGGCGCCAATGTTCCCGGCGGAACGCCGCTCCAGCTGCTGTTGGCGATGTGGATCGCTGCGACCCTTGGGTGGCTATACTCGCGGCTTCAGGTTCGCGCAATTCCAATCATGAAGCGCAACTCAGCTCTCGCCCTCTTCGTACTGATACTTCTGACGGGAAGTATCCTGGGCGGTTGCGCGCTCCCTGTCACTAGCTCACCGAGTACAAGCGCTTCGCAATTAACTGTCACGGCTACGTCCGGGACACTCACGCAAACGATCGGGATTACCCTTCAGGTTACTCGCTAATATTGTGGAAGGGAGGCAGACGCATTGCAGCCCAAGTGTCACGGGTAAACTGAGCTATCTGGACGCAAGCTTAGAACTTGAACACAAATCCAGTCGAGACTTTGGGGCTGAACTGGTAAGTCGAGAAGTAGTGCGATCCAATCATGTCGCCGCTTATCCGGATCGCCCACCTTCGATAATGTCCCCCAATATCCACTCCGCCACCCACTTCGTAGGCAAGCGCTGCCTGGGGACCAAACGCGGTCTGCGGGGTAAAATGCGATCCTCCGACGAGCGCGTGTCCCCAGAGCTCTAAGCCGCGAGGACCGGACCACCGAAATCGCGGACCGCCTCCTCCAAAAAGGAACCAGGAATCCTGACCGCCTTGTGTTCCGTGGGTGGCGGACATCTCCCCGTCGATTCCCAACCAATCCCTCCAGTAGTAAACGATTGACCAGTTCGCCCCATTTTGGCTTTCTTCCTGTGTCGGATGCGATGTTTCATAAAACCGAAAAAACGTGTAGCCCGCATAAGCTTGCCAAGCATAGCGTCGGTATACGCCCTTCACCTGCTGCGGATCCGGATCCAGCTCCGTAGAAGCCGTCGAAGGAGGCAAGGTACCCGTCATCGAGAGGCTACCGGAAGTCGGGGAAACGGGAGTGACAAGGATCGCCGCGGCAGGCAATGCTTCTGCCAGCGCAATCGCGATGTTCGATTCGCCGGGCGCTGTGAACGGGCTAGCAAAAGGCATCGCCAGCAGTAAGGAACTATTCGGTACGCCCTGTGCGGCAGCACTCAACCCCACAAGAGCTACGCTCCCGATTAACATCAGTATGTGTCGCATCTCACCCATCTCCCAAACACGGTGCCCGCTCGATTCATCCTCAATAATTTGACCGATGTGGCGCTCGGCTGTCCACTGAATTGAGTCTTACGAAGCCGAAATGCTGGTGCTGCACGCTTGTAACCAATGCAATCCTCCCTTGCAAACTGACGTCATGATTTGGCCAAAATTGATCGCGCGCGGTGACAGTTTTTCGTTTCGGAGAAATCCCAAGGGACTAACCTATTGAAAAGAAGTGGTAAGCCGGGCAGGACTTGAACCTGCAACCCGCTGATTCAGAGTCAAGGGGAGCGGTGATGCAAGCGACGCGGAACGTCCGATTCAGTGATGCCCAGTGTTTTCCAGAACCCATTGCTTTAGTTGATCGGAAATTAAATTATTTGCCTTGGCGTTTGGATGGTCGTCGAGAGCCGTGACCCAAAGAGTTTCTTCCAGCGCGCGATCTTTGAGGCCGTCGATTAGTTCGACCACCGACACACTCTCCGCAGCCATGACGTCCTTAATTTTTTGATGCGCAGCTTTGAACGGGTAACTGTCACCATTAATTTGGTGAAGTTCCGGAAGCACGGCCACGAGGAGCTTCGCGTCATGGCTTCGAATCGAATTCGCCAAGCTTACGAGAGCTTTTTTGCAGGCTTGGAACCCGGGTCGATCATCGTCATAAAGCGAGGCGTAGTATGTCTTCCAATCCGGCCGCGCTCCCATGTGCCGCATTACTCCATCAATGCGGTTTGTTGCAAAGGCGACGAGGTACGAGCGATCGATGAGAAATCCTTTCTTCTCTACCGGCACAGGCTCAGGATCGTTGATAAAAAAAACCAACACAACCAGATCAGGATGGAATTTCCAGCCGATCGTTTCGTAGTACGTTACTTCCTGAACGGTATCGTAGTTTCCGACACCGGTATTCATCACCTCGACGCGGTTGTACCCCGCGGGTAAATCTGCATTCAATTTGCGTTCCAGAAGCTTTGCAGCAGTATCTTCTTGTTTGACGCCCCATCCAAAGGTCGTCGAATCCCCGAGCATCATGATGCGGTAAACACCCGGAGGCTTATCGAGCGAAAACTCGCGATCGCGAAGACCTTCGGAATTGATCGAAACCGGAACACCCATGAGAAACGCGGAACGATTCGGTGCATGAGCAAAACTCAGTTGCGGGTTGGCAACTGGACGTTTCAATTGCACGGCGTACTTCCACATCTCCATCGAAAAATCCAGGCTGCGAGCAAAGATCACTCGAAGTGCTACTTCCAGGGCGATACAACCCAACAAAATCGCAGCCGCCAACAAAATCACATTCAGCAAAATGCTTGGGCGTTCCGTAGGGCGCGTATCCGAGATTATCTGGCGCTTGTCGTCTACCGAGGTACTGCGGGCTGCCTCACTCATTCAATCTCGCTGTTCTCTTTTCCTGCGCAGATTCGGGATCGTGCGATCACTATGGTTCTAGGTAGCTCAAGCTTTTGCGTTGCTCAAGGTTCTTGTTGCTCGCACTCCTAAATCAATTCTACCGTGTTTCTACAAGCAGGGCCTACCGACGCCGTGCATGCTGGGTATAGCCGGCGGCAGTCGGCCAGTCGTACTAGGTCGTGTAAAGTTCGGCTTCTGGCCGCTATTTTTAGCCAATATTTTTCACCTCGAGTTTCTGTCAGTTTCCCTTCGGATCTCGAAGTCGAAATACCTCAGCCGATTACGTGCATTTTAAGAATCGGCCCCCTGCATGCATCAGCTTTAGTCAACTAAATGCCGGTATCCACCCTGGGAAGGAATTTAAATGAAACGTATAAATAGAAATCTCGGCGCGAATAAAGTCATGCCTGTATGCGCGATTCTTTTGTGTGCGTTTATCATTACATCAGGACGTGAATTGCGGGCTCAAGAAAGCGTGGACCTGCCTTCGAAACCCGAACCAACGACGGCGACCGTCGAACAGAATGATTCAGCTGCCTTCGGTGCATCCTCAGATGGTGCTATTGGTGCGCCCGTCATTTCTGCTCAATCGTTGACCTTCCGCGAGCGCGTCAAGATTTATGAACGATCCTTCATTCAGCCAGAGAGTTTGATCGGACCTGCGCTCGGCGCCGGCATTGGTCAGTGGCGAGACACACCTCCGGAATGGGGACAAGGAGCAGACGCTTACGGTAAACGCTTTGCATCCGGATTTGGGCGGAGCGTGATCAGTCGCACGATTGCATTCGGAGTCGCCGCCGCTGACCGTGAAGATTCTCGTTTCGTTCCATCAGATGAAACCGGAATCTGGCGGCGCACTCGCCACGCCATCGTCGGAACTTTCGTTTCGCGGACACCAAGCGGAGGTACGATGCCTGCTTTTTCGCGGTTTGTTGGTATATACAGCGCGGGTTTTATCGCCAATGCCTGGGAGCCCCGAAGCCAGGACGATACGGCTCACGCGCTTGAGCGCGGCTCCACCGCTTTATTGTCGAGCGTCGGCTGGCACGTCTTCCGGGAATTTTGGCCGGATATTCGCAGCGTGTTTCACCGCCATTAGGCCACAGACCAGTGCAAGTCAAAGGAGAGTATTGAAACCCCTTAATTTCCGCTCGGTTGCAAAATGGGGGCTTATCTCGCCATGCGACACGATCATGCCCAAGAGTCCTAAGAAGCTTTGGTTGTTTAGTCAATCTGCAAAACTAAGTGTCATTCGCCTCATTAAGCCGCATTGGAAGGAGCTTACTCTCGCCTTCGTCGCGGTCCTGGGCGAAACCTTTAGCGACGTTCTTGAACCTTGGCCGATCAAAATCGTCATCGACAACATCCTGCAATCAAAAAAGCTTCCTGACTGGTTGGACGGATTTGTGTCAGGAACGTTTGGCCAGAACAAACTGGCAATTTTGAATTTCGCGGTGGCTGCGGTCGCAGGAATCGCGGTGATAGGCGCGGTTAGTTCTTACGTCGAAAAATATCTCACAACCAGCGTCAGCCAATGGGTGACCCACGATCTTCGACGCACCCTGTATAACCACATTCAGCGACTGTCTCTAGCCGAATATGATAAGACGCAGACGGGCGACCTGATCAGTCGCGTGACGAGTGACATTAATGCGGTTCAGGATTTCATCAATTCTGCACTGCTTGGCATTATCGTCAATGTTTTGACCTTGGTCGGCATGGCCGGCGTCATGTTCTACATCAACTGGCGCTTTACCCTCATCGCGCTTTCGATCGCTCCTGCCCTGTTTGCGGTTGTCTACTATCTCACCCGCCGTATCAAGAAGGCGTCGCGCGAGGTGCGAAAAAAAGAAAGCGAACTTGTGTCCATCGTGCAGGAAGTGCTGACGTCTGTGCGGGTGGTAAAGGCATTCGCGCGCGAAGATTTCGAGGTAACAAGATTTGAATCCCAAAGCTTGGAGAATGTGGAAACCGCTCTCGAAGCTCGCAGTATCAAGGCGAAGCTTACACCGATCGTCGACGTAATGGTGGCGATTGGGACGTGTCTTGTACTCGCTTATGGTGCACGTCTGGCGTTGAGTGGACAGATCAGTGCCGGCGTTCTGATCGTTTTTCTCCTGTATCTCGGGAAAATGTACAAGCCGATGCGTGACCTTTCGAAAAGCACCGACACGGTCTCCAAAGCAATTGTGGGCTATGAGCGCATTGAGGAAGTTCTGGAAATCGAAGCGCGTGTGCGAGATTTGCCACGGGCGCGAAAGGCGCCACGATTCAAAGGGAAAATTGAATTTGAGCACGTCAATTTTGCTTACGACGGCAAAACACCGGTTCTAAAAGACATAAGCTTCGAGATCGAGCCCGGCCAGGTGGCGGCGATCGTCGGGCCATCCGGCACAGGCAAGACTACGATCATCAGTCTCATCCCGCGGCTCTACGATCCGCAGTCGGGCACGATCAAGATTGACGGTGTAGATATTCGTCGCTACAAACTGAGGTCCGTTCGTGAACAGATCAGTTTTGTCCTGCAAGAAACGCTACTTTTCCATACCTCCGTCTGGGAAAACATCGCGTACGGCAAGCCCGATGCCCCGCCGGATCAAATCATACGCGCTGCCAAACAGGCCAATGCGCACGAGTTTATCGAGCAGTTGTCTGAGGGTTACGGCGCCATGGTCGGCGAACGCGGCGTTACGCTCTCTGGTGGGCAGCGCCAGCGTATCGCGATTGCCCGGGCAATCGTACGCGACACCCCCATTCTAGTTCTCGACGAGCCTACCACCGGGCTTGATTCTTCGTCGGAACAAGCCGTCATCGAAGCGTTGGAGCGGCTGATGGAAGGAAAGACGTGCATCGTCGTCGCGCACCATCTGAGCACGATCCGGCACGCCGATGTCATCTTTGTGGTGAAAGAGTCCGAATTGGTGGAAAAAGGCAACCATGAGCAGTTGCTGGCCGCGGGAGGACTATATGCGGAACTGTACAGAATTCAGACCTCCGAGAGCGAAGGGAAACTCACCGAGCAGACTGTCGCAAAATGATCTTGCTCTTGTAGGTCGAGAAAGGAGCGCACGAGTGAAGCGATTTGACCGGGGCTTAAACGCAGTCCTGATCTTATTTGTCCTGACCATTCCCATACAGGCGATGGCACAGAAGCAAGCTAAGCAAAAGGAAAAGCAGAACGCGTCTCAACTCCCCGCGGTGATCTGGCGCGATCCGGGCGATATTTCGACTCTCAATCTTATATATGGCGCCGGAGGCAGCGAACATGCTCCGGATCCTAACGGAACGTATACTTTCGATAAGGAAATCATGCATGGGACAAGTCCGAAATTCGATGTGAAGGACGCACAAGGCGTCAAATGGCGGGTCAAGCTCGGGCAGGAAGTTCAGGCCGAAACTGCAGCGACGCGCCTGCTGTGGGCCGCGGGTTACTTTGTGGACGAAGATTATTACCTGCCGCAGATTAAGGTTGAGGGACTCCCGAAACTCCACCGTGGCCGAGAGTTTGTTACGGATGACGGAATTGTTCGTCGCGTTCGCCTCGAGCGAAAGGAAAAGGAGATCAAGAAAATCGGCAATTGGGACTGGTTCAAAAATCCGTTTGTCGGTACCAAGGAATTGCATGGACTTCGTGTGATGATGTCGCTGCTCAACAACTGGGACCTGAAAGACATCAATAATTCGATCTATGCAGTCGGCGGTGAGCGGCGCTATCTGGTGAGCGACGTGGGTGCGACATTCGGCAAGACCGGTAATAGCCTCGGCCGCTCGAAAGGTGACTTGAAGGAATATGAGGACTCGAAATTCATCGAGAAGGATACGCCCGCCGAAGTCGATTTCACGCTGCACAGCCGTCCATTCGTACTGACCGCAATTAACGTTCCCAACTACGAAAAGCGCACGAAAATGGAAAATGTGACCAAACACATCCCGCCAGCAGATGCGAAGTGGTTAGGCCAGCTACTCGGACGGCTCTCAAAGGAACAGATCCGCGACTGCTTCCGCGCTGCGGGCTATTCGCCCGAGGAAATCGAAGGGTATTCGCAGGAAGTTGAGAAGCGAATTGCGGCGCTGAACGCTTTGTAGCGCCTCACGATTGCGGGCGCCGGATGATCCATTGCGGCCCTCGGTCAAATTGCGAACTAATAGCGAAAAGAGAGGTGGAACCCAACAGTGAAAGTGATTGTCCAGCCAGATGACGGACCATCGTCGCTCCTTTCAGCTCTCAAGAACGCGAAGGAAAGCGTTGAGGTTGCAATATTTCGTTTTGACCGAAGCGATATCGAAACGGCACTGAAAGCGGCGGTCTCGAAAGGGATAAAAGTCACGACGCTTATCGCTGATGTAAACCGGGGCGGCGAAAAGAATTTGCGGCAGCTCGAGATGCGATTTCTGCAAGCAGGCATCACGGTGGCACGAAGCGCTCATGACCTGCTTCGCCACCACGACAAGTTGATCATCATCGATCGTCGCATTTTATTTTTGCTCTCATTTAACTTTACGCACCTCGACATTGATCACAGTCGCGGATTCGGAATTGTCACGAAAAACGCAGCTCTCGTCCAAGAGGCAGTTAAGCTTTTCGAGGCGGATTGTGCAAGACGTCCGTACTCGACTGCCTCCGATATGTTTGTCGTCAGCCCGGCGAACTCCCGGAAAGTGCTGCGAAGCTTTCTTGAGCGGGCGAAGAAACAATTGCTCATCTACGATCCGCAGATTTCGGATAAGGAAATGATCGGTGTCCTGAAGGCACAGGCCAAGGCGGGCGTGGAAATACGAGTGATTGGAAAGATCAGAAGTCACGCTGGCGTATCCGTGCGCAAGTTGACCAAAATGCGCCTCCACACGCGAACGATTATCCGTGATGGCCGGCAGGCCTTTGTGGGGAGTCAAAGTTTGCGGCCGGCCGAACTAGATTCCCGGCGCGAACTCGGACTCATCATTCGCGAACCGAAGGCTGTTAAAAAACTGCTCGCCACATTCCAGGCCGATTGGGCTACCAACGGCGGTGCTGATGGGCCGCTTACACAAACCGAAAAGCACCCGACGGCAGCTAGCGAGGAAGACGCGGAGAAGGCCGTCGCTGTCCTCGTTCACGAGCTGCGCCCACTTGCCCGTACTGTAAAAAGGGCCGTCAAGAAGGTGGTGGAGCATGCGGGCGAGGAAGTGGTCCACGACAAGATTCTTAAGTCCACCGTAAAAAAAGTCGTCAAGAAAGCCGTGAAGCAAGCCGTCAAGGAAGCGGTTCAGGATTCCGAGAATGCTTAGCGCTTTCGTAATGTTAGGACCTTCTTATCCACGCAAGAGATTGAACCCGTGAGAAACAATCAAACAATCGCCCGCACAATTCAATCTTTGCTGTTGGCGGTTGTCTTCGCCTCGGGATGGAATCCGGCCTGGAGCCAAAATACTGCTTCGGCAAAGGACCAGTCGGAAGTTTCAGCTGGTTACAAAGAATTTCTGGATCGCGTTCAAAGCTATGTCACCTTGCATAAGACGATCGATTCAACTCTTCCCGCGCTCAAGCCGACCGATCTGCCTGAACTAATTTCCGCCCATCAGCAAGCCCTGGCAAGAAAAAGTCGGGAGGCTCGGACCAATGCCAAGCGCGGCGATATTTTTACAGACAACGCTAGGAGGGCGTTTCGCGATTCAGTTCGCAACGAATTTCAAGGCGCAAACGCCAGAAACGCGCGCACTACTATTCGGCAGGGAGCGCCTCTCAAAGAGATTCATCTCCACGTGAACGAGCCTTATCCGGATGGAGTTCCATTTACAACCGTTCCTCCAACTTTATTGCTGAAATTTCCGAAGCTGCCCGATCAGGTCGCTTATCGAATCGTCGGCCGTGATCTAATCCTGCTGGACATCGAAGCAAACCTTGTCATCGATACGATTCCCGAAATGATTCCTTTGAGCTCTTGAAAAGGGGTGGCGCGTGCAAAAACGACTGTTCCCGGTCCTGATTTTCGCTAGCGCTTTTCTCCTGCTCGCGCATGCCGACCAGTTTAAGTTCCCACTGAAATCCAATTCGGTCCGCTTCGCGGCCATCGGTGACATGGGAACCGGTGAGAAGCCTCAATATCAGGTAGCCCAACAAATGACCAGCGTCCGGCAGACTTTTCCCTTCGATTTCGTGATCATGCTCGGAGACAACATCTACGGCGGCAGCAGCCCCAAGGATTTTGAGAAGAAGTTCGAGACGCCTTATAAGCCCTTGCTGGACGCAGGCGTCAAATTCTACGCGTCATTGGGGAATCACGACAATCCAAATGAGCGCTTGTACAAGGTTTTCAATATGAACGGATCTAGTTACTACACTTTTAAAAAAGGAAATGTCCGCTTCTTCGCCCTCGACAGCAATTATATGGACGCCAAACAACTCGCCTGGCTGGAGAAGCAATTGCAGGATGCCGGAAATAAGGACTGGAAGATCTGCTTCTTCCATCACGCTTTGTACTCGACGGCCAAAGCCCACGGTTCCTCAGTTGAATTACGCTCGCTGCTCGAGCCGATGTTCATCAAATACGGCGTTGACGCGGTATTTGCCGGTCACGATCACGTTTACGAGCGGATCCACCCGCAAGGAGGCATCTACTACTTCACGGAAGGTTCCTCGGGTCAGCTGCGGGCAGGCGACCTCCAAAGAACCTCCATCGAGGACAAGGGATTCGACGCTGATCGAACGTTTATGTTGATCGAAATTACCGGTGACGAGATGTACTTCGAGACCCTTTCCCGTATCGGCAATATGATCGACTCTGGAATACTCCCGCGATCCGTTCGACCTTCCGCGGCGAAAACAGATTGAATTTATCCCCTGAAGATACGCATTCGAGGTTTCACGAAATGAGCCAGCGACTTCCGCCGGATCGAGGCGCTAGGTGAGGGCCCGCGTGGACTCTCGAACGACAAGTTCAGGCGCCAGCTTGCGGCGCACGGGTTTGAATTCCCTGTCCTCGGCGGCTGCATTAATGCCCTCCATGATGATTCCCACGGCCGTGCTACCTAGACGCCACGCCAACCCACGCAACGAACTCGATCGTGCCCGCGCGTGCCTTGGGCGCAGGAATTGACCGGCTTCCACCGGGCGCAACCGACAAGACTTTTGTAGACCCCACGATCAAGCAGGTCTTATCCTCCGGATGGCAGACAATCAGCTATCGGCAGAACACGGAGCTGCACATCGAGGCGTGGCACTGGAATCCCCAAGGCACCTGGAGTGATCCCGCGGGCAAAGGCTATTTCACGGGCAGCACTGTGCCGAGTGAGCCCATTCGCCATTCCTACGGTTATCCCCTGCCGCATCGCGGCGTCACTCACGATGACGGCACAGACATGGTGGGCTATTCGCGACTTACTGATGGTGACCTGAATTCGTACTGGAAAAGCAATCCATACCTGACACAACCGTTCACAGGCGAAGACGATTCACTTCATCCGCAGTGGATCATGATCGACCTTGCCGCTTCACGCCCGCTGAACGCGATTCGAATCGCTTGGGCTGATCCGTACGCGCGCCAATACGTGGTTCAATATTGGACCAGCGAAGACCCTATCAAGAAGCCCACGGCCGGCGCATGGATCGTATTTCCAAATGGCGTCATCAACGACGGCCCATGGCGGGAATCCCACGATCCAACTTTCGGTTGCACCGATGACCGTGCAGCACATCCGTATTCTGATGACTCAGTCGTCGAATACCTGCGACTCGCACGGCTCTGCCGATCGCCGCAATTGCCTGGGCTATGCGATACGGGAGTTGTTCATCGGCACAACTAGTTCCGACCGAAAATTTCACGACCTCGTCCTCCACACGCCCGATCAAGGACAAACCGCTACCTACTGCTCGTCGGTCGATCCTTGGCATGCGGCCGCGGACCTCGAAGAAAGAGCCGGAGACCAGGTAGGCTTCGATCTTTTCTATACGAGCGGCTACACGAGAGGTTTGCCGACGATGATCCCCATCGCCATGCTTTATGCGACTCCCGAAGACTCCGTCGCGGAAATTGCGTACATCGAAAAACGCGGCTATCCGATCTCTTACATCGAAATGGGAGAGGAACCTGACGGCCACTACACACCGCCGGAAGACTACGGAGCGCTGTACGTTCAATGGGCCACGGCTCTCCACAAGCTCGATCCGAATCTTCGGCTGGGCGGGCCGATCTTCACCGGCGTCAACAAGGACATCGAAACATGGCCGGATGCGCACGGCCGTACTTCGTGGACCGCGCGGTTTATCGACTATTTGAAGACACACGGACGGCTCGCCGACCTCAGTTTCTTTTCCTTTGAGCACTACCCGATGGATCCTTGCAAGATTCAATGGAGCAATCTCTACGACGAGGCGGGCTTGGTGACCCACATGCTGGATGTCTGGCACCAGGACGGCGTCCCCGCGAACGTTCCGATGTTCATCACTGAGTCGAATATTGCCTGGCAATCGGAGGAAGCCTTCATCAACGTCTGGGGTGCGCTGTCGCTGTCCGATTATGTGGGCTCATTCTTAAGTGCCGGTGGCAATGCCGTTTATTTTTTCCATTACATTCCGCTCGGCGTTCACCGCGGCTGCAACAACTCGCTTGGGACGTTCGGACTGTTTTCGACGGACACGAATCTGAAAATCGAACAGCCACTCTCTCAATACTTCGCAAGCCAGCTCATCAATCTTGAGTGGGTTGAACCCGCGGGTGGAGAACATCGTCTCTTCTCGGCATCGAGCGACATTCACGACGATGCGGACCACAAACTCGTGACCGCGTATGCGGCACTGCGCCCCGATGGCCGCTGGTCGCTACTCGTGATCAATAAGGACCAGGAAAATCCGCACAGTGTCCGCATTATCTTCCACGATGTGGAATTGAATCGCGATCGCTCCTTTTCGGGCCCCGTGGATTTCATCACCTTTGGCAGCGAACAATACGAATGGCATCCCGGCTTTGAGGACGGCAAGGCCGATCCCGATGGCCCACCTGCTCGCAGTTCGATCAATGCCGCTCCGGCAACAGTTTTCGAGCTCCCGAAAGCTTCCGTCACCGTACTCCGCGGCACGATCACCCCCTAAGGGCTCATTGCCCTGCTGGATCTGCCCTCATTTGAATACTGCTTCAACTCCGCCCCGCATGTGCGCTACTCTCGGGTTTTGTCATGCGGAGAATTTGTTAAAGTACTCCACATCAATGAGGCTCGGCCCAACTTCATGAAAGTTATCCCGGACCACAACAACGAAGCAGTACTGTCGTGATAGGCGATTGATGTTAGCTGGGACTCCGGACACCAACCAACCGAAGAACTACCTGCGTCCGCAGAAGCTAAAATACTTTGCAATTAACGCCTTCTTGCTCTTTCACATTCTGGCCATTTCTTGCTGGTCTTTGCCACTGAAGAACCCATTGATCTCCTCATTCAGGAAACTGGTGCGGCCGTACTTTATATGGTCCGGACTGTTTCAATCCTGGGACATGTTTTCTCCGGAACCTAAAAGAGCCAATAGCTATCTCGAAGCGATCGTTATCTACAAAGACGGATCGAGTGAATTGTGGAGCTTTCCGAGAATGGAACTCCTTAGTTCCAACGAACGGTACGCAAAGGAACGCTATCGTAAATTCGAGGAAAATTTGCAGAACGATCAATATTCCGGTTTGTGGCCCGATGCCGCCCGCTACATTGCGCGCTTGAACAACCGGAAACCAAATCCTCCGCAAACGATCATGCTGGTTGTGAGGTGGTCGGAGATAATTCCTCGGACTGATGACACATACGATCGCGGGCCTTGGAACTCAAACATTTTCTTCAGCTACGATGTGCAGCCTGAGGATTTGAAGTGAGGCTGAGGTCTCTGTTTGATACATGGAATTCTTTTTTCTTTGCGCCACAATCACCTCTGCCGATTGCATTGTTTCGCATCCTGTATGGTTTGCTGGTTATCGCTACCCTTCTATTGCTTCGGCCCGACTGGCTGACTTGGTATGGCCCCCATGCATGGGTAAGTCTTTCGACGATGCACACACTTGAGCCAGGTACGCGGCTCAACCTGTTCGCGATTATTCCGCAAAAAGATACTTGGATCGACGCACTGTTTTGGGTATTTCTGGCGTCGGCGTCGCTCCTAACGGTGGGCTCGCTGACTCGCTTCAATAGCCTGATCGTATTTCTTTGCCTTACTTCAATCCAACAACGAAATCTTTACATCACCAGTGGCGGAGACACATTCTTGAGGTTGGCTGGGTTCTTTTTGATCTTCGCTCCGGCCGGGGCGGCTCTTTCTGTAGATCGCTTGCTTCGAATCTTGCGCGGAAAGGAAGGCGCTAGCGTGACGCCGCGCAGCCCGTGGGCGCAGCGCATGATTCAGTTTGAATTGGCGCTGCTTTATTTCAGCTCATTCTGCTGGAAAGTTCAGGGAGCTCCTTGGGTTCAGGGAACTGCCTTGTACTATGTCTACCATCTTGATGAATTTCATCGGTTTCCTCTGCCCTCGTGGTTTCTCCGTCCCACGATGCTTAAGCTGGGCAGCTGGACAGCTCTCGCGCTGGAGTTTTCTTTAGGAGTCCTAATTTGGATTAGGGAACTTCGTTACTTTATCCTAGCTCTCGGAGTGATGTTTCACCTTTGGCTTGAATATTCAATAAATGTTCCCCTCTTTGAGTGGGATGTCTTGGCGGCATACGTCCTATTCGTAGAGCCCGACGATATGGCGCGAGTTTGGATCTGGATACGTGGTCGCATCGCCGTGTATTTCGGGGAACCGGTGACGGTGATTTATGATGGCGCCTCGGAGCGTCTCCGGAGATTTGCCAACCTGCTGCGCGCGATCGACGTCTTTCGGCGACTATCGCTTGTTGATCTTCGAGATTCACAAACGCATTACAATCTTCCACCAGAGACAAATCGAGAGCGGTTGCTGATCGGAACTCCGTCCGGCTTCAGGCAGGGACCGGATGGATTGCAAACTCTGGCGGTGGTTGTACCGCTCCTATGGCCGCTGGCACCTCCCCTGGCTCTTCAACGGCTTTGGACACTCACGTTTCGCCGGGCCGCAGCAAAATAGTCTCATGCAGACCACCGAACTTCTCGTTATCGGAGCCGGACCGTTCGGATTGGCGGTCGCGGCACACGCAACGCTTTCGGGAATCGGCGTCACCGTTGTCGGCGAACCCATGGCTTTTTGGAAGCACAACATGCCTGGCGGCATGTTGCTTCGCTCAGGGCTTGAGTGGCACCTCGACGCCGCCGGCGTCCACACGCTCGAGAGCTTCCTCGAAGAAAAGCATATCTCGAGAGCGGATGTTCACCCGGTGCCGGTTGAGATCTTTCGCGAGTACGCCGACTGGTTCCGTGATTCAAAGAAAATCACCGTCCAGCCTTTGCGCGTCAAGCGCTTGCGCAGGGTGGACGGCTACTTTGAAGCCGAGTGCGACCGCGGCGAGGCAATTCGCGCCAACCGCGTCGTCTCCACACCGGGTCTCGCCCCGTTTGTCAACGTGCCGGCTGAAATTTCCGCGAGCCTTCCCGACGACCGAGTTTCCCACACCGCCACGCTTGTGGACTTCCGTTCGCTTGCGGGCAAGCACTGCCTGATCGTGGGAGGACGCCAAAGCGCGTTCGAGTGGGCTGCACTGATCGCCGAAGCAGCCGCAGAATCAGTGGATCTTGTCTTCCGTCATGATACGCCGCGGTTCGTCACCTCGGACTGGTCATTCACCGATTCGATGATCGAAAGCACGCTGCGCGTGTCTGGTTGGTTCCGGCACCTCGATACGGGTGAGCGAGAAGAAGTCCAAAAGCGTTTCTGGAGTGCCGGCCGGCTGCAGATTGAGCCATGGCTCTGGCCGCGGATAAACAGGAAGAGTATCCGGCTCTGGCCAAATTCGAGCGTCGTAAAATGGCGCTCAGTCGCAGGCGGAGGCGTCGAGGCGCGCCTCAATCAGGGCGACTTGCTGACAGCTGACAAAGTGATTCTGGCAACCGGTTACCGCGTAGATCTGTCAAATGTGCCATACCTCGCAGACGAGGTTGCGTCTGGGCGGCTGAAGATAGACGGCGGATTCCCAATACTGAATGACGACGCCGAGACCACCCTGCCCGGCCTTTACATTACAGGACAAGCCGCGACGCGCAATCTAGGCCCCTGCTTTGGTTTCGTCCGCGGTTGCATCGCCTCGGCGCGGATTATTGTCAAAGGCCTGCAACGGGCATGACCCCCTGGTGATATAGGCGTTCTTATTGTCAGCCCTCCAGAATCGCTCGTCCTCGACGTGATTGGCCTTCGGCCTCACTTCAGTCTGCGTGACGGCTTTCCCCATTCCATTGCGCAATGCAGAGTGTGGGGCCGCTCTTTGTGAGCGCGATTTCGGTTCTTGAAGGGAAATCGGTCCGGACCATTTGCCTTTGTAGACACGGGGCCACTTGATGGGATATGTATTCGTCTGCGCTCTGCATCCTCGAGACACTCCAACAAGCCAATTTCTAAGTCAGAGCCCCGTCCCAGTAGCGAGTGGGCGCAGCGATGCGGCGTTGAGGTCTCAATGAGCGGATCATTTTACGAATGCACGCTTGATCGTATTCTTTGCTTCGGGAGAATCTCGTTTTGCTCAACCGCGATTTTCTTTGTTTCCATCGCAGTCGCCGCGGGGCGGCAACAGCAGAGCGGTTCTCCTGCAGTAGTGGCGACGCAAACCCGACAACAATTGCCTTCAGACCTGGCCAAGGAAGTAGCCGGCTCCGAAGCGTCAATTCGAGAAGCGCTTCACAACGTAGACGACCCTGCGCTGATTGCGGCCGCCATTCCTAAAGCAGAGCACGTCCTTCAGATTCGCGCCAGTAATCAAGGGGATAGCTGGTGGCAGACAATCGATGCGCGCGAGAATCTCGCGGACTTGCGGCTCCTCTCTACCATGCCCGACGGCGACAGAGCTAGCCTCGCGGCCGCGGAGCGAGCCGCCGAGCAGGTTCAAATAAAGGGTCTCTCAGAGGGCAGTAAGAATGACCAAGTCATCGACATTCTGCTCGCAACCGCGCGCACGGAGGGCCAAATCCTCGGTGAAGAACATCCTTGGTATGCAGTGAGCCTTTACCGTGTGGGTAGAGCCTACTATGCGCAATTCAGGTATACCGAATCTGAATCCTATTACCGCCGGGCGCTGAACATCCACCGCAAAAGCCTCGGTGAGGAAGAGCCAGTCTACGCCTCAGACTTGATCGCTCTTGCCGAACTCTACAACTCGACGAACCGATACGAGGAGGCGGAGCGTCTCTATCTTCAGGCGCTCGCAATTGAGAAAAGGACGCTAGGCGAAGAGAACTCCGATTACGCGACGGCTCTCGATAGTTTGGCGTCCCTTTACGTCGCAATGGGACGAAACGAGCAAGCCGAAGCGCTCTACCATCATGCACTTGCAATTGAGAAGAATACCGTAGGCGAACAGCACCCCATCTTCGCGACGACTCTTTGCAATCTGGGAGATCTCTACCGTTTGATGGGACGCTTCGCGCAAGCCGAACCTCTCTACGTGCAGTCGCTCGAAATCCGGAAGAAGAGTTTGGGGGAGCAGAATCCCGAGTACGCACGGAGCCTAGACCGGTTGGCGGCCCTCTACGATTCGATGGGCCGCTACAAAAAGGCCGAGCCACTTTACAAGCAAGCGATTGAGATTCGCAGGCAAGCATTAGGAGATCAGCATCCTGACTACGCCCGGAGCTTGAACAACTTGGCGCTGCTGTACAAAGAGATGGGGAGGTACCAGGAATCGGAAGCTTTGTATCAGCAGGCACTCGAGATCAGAAAGAAGACATTTGGCGATCAGCACCGGACGTATGCGAGCAGCCTAGACGACCTGGCACAACTCTACCAGGCGATGGGGAAGTACGAGAAAGCTGAGCCTCTGTATGTGCAAGCCCTTGCGATTAGGAAAAAAACGCTGGGGGAGCAGCATCCAGCGTTTGCGGTGAATCTCGATAATCTGTCGCTGCTCTACGAGCAGATGGGCCGTTACAAAGAATCGGAAGCTCTCTGCCGCCAAGCGCTCGACATTAGGAAAAACACCGTGGGTGAGCAGCACCCCGGGTATGCGCACAACTTGGGTGACCTGGCTTTGCTTTATCAGACAATGGGCTACTACGATCAGGCGGAGCCGCTCTACGTCCAGGCGCTTGCAATCCAGAAGAAAACGCTTGGCGAAGAGAACTCCGATTACGCGACGGCTCTGGACAACTTAGCATCCCTGTACGTCGCGACGGGTCGCAACGACCAGGCCGAAACTCTCTACCTTCAGGCGCTCGACCTCGAGAAAAAGACCGTGGGCGAGCAGCACCCGATTTTCGCGACGACTCTTTGTAATCTGGGAGATCTCTACCGTTTGATGGGACGCTTCGCGCAAGCCGAACCTCTCTACGTGCAGTCGCTCGAAATCCGGAAGAAGAGTTTGGGGGAGCAGAATCCCGAGTACGCACGGAGCCTGGACCGGTTGGCGGCCCTCTACGATTCGATGGGCCGCTACAAAAAGGCCGAGCCACTTTACAAGCAAGCGATTGAGATTCGCAGGCAAGCATTAGGAGATCAGCATCCTGACTACGCCCGGAGCTTGAACAACTTGGCGCTGCTGTACAAAGAGATGGGGAGGTACCAGGAATCGGAAGCTTTGTATCAGCAGGCACTCGAGATCAGAAAGAAGACATTTGGCGATCAGCACCGGACGTATGCGAGCAGCCTAGACGACCTGGCACAACTCTACCAGGCGATGGGGAAGTACGAGAAAGCTGAGCCTCTATATGTGCAAGCCCTTGCGATTAGGAAAAAGACGCTGGGGGAACAGCACCCCGCGTATGCGTCGAACTTAGACAATCTGGCGTTGCTCTACGAAGAAATGGACCGCTATGCAGACGCGGAAACTCTGTGCCGCCGGGCGCTCGAGATTCGACGCGCGACTCTAGGCGAACAGCACCCGCAGTACGCCGTTAACTTGAAAGACCTTGCTGGCATACTCGCGCTGACGAACCGCACGCACGAAGCTTCGGTCTTACTCCTCCAATCGGCGCAGCTACAGTGGCAGCACCTGACCGAAAATTTCCCCACGATGTCGGACCGTCAGAAGCGACAGTTCTTGGCGCGCAGCCAGTTCGTACAAAGCGTGGAGCTTTCGAGCTTGGTTTTTCTAGGCAAAGATGCAGACGCAAAGGACGGGCTCCGGGGCGTGCTGCTGAGCAAGCAATTACTTTTTGAAGTGGCTCGGCAGGAGAGTGGAGCGCTGATGGTCACGGTAGCGTCTGCGCCGCCCGATTGGCAGAGTTTGTGGCGCGACCACGAGCGTCTACGCCACGAGTATGCAGCGCTCGCACTTCTGGGTATGTCTGATAGCGGACGCTCTCAGCAGTCGGGTGGGGGTACGCCCACCCTGTCGAATCCTGAGCGTTTGCATTCGCTGGCGCGGCAGATCGACGCACTGGAACAGCAATTGCGGCAAAAGAACTCAGCCTATTCTGCGCAGGCACCCCTGCAGCAAGTGAGATTGGAAGACGTTAGTGCAGGCTTGCGCGCGGGCGAAGCTCTGCTCGAATACGTCAGGTACCGCCCTTATGAGTTTGCCACTCGGAAGTGGGGAGACGAGCGCTATGGTGTGTTCGTTCTCGATGGCGGCAGCGGCAAAGTTGCGGCCGTCGATCTGGGCAGTGCCGCTCAGGTCGAACAAGCGGTCGGAACTTTCCGAACACGAATGATCGAATCGATTGCCAACTTTGGGAGCGTCTCGCCCGGCAGGGGAAATGTTCGACGCTCTGAAGCCGAAGTCGCCGAGGCTTCTTCCGTGTTGCGCGCGCTCGTCTGGCAGCCAGTGGAGAATCATCTCTCCGGGGTCAAGCGCGCATATCTAGCGCCGGATGGAATGCTCAGCCTGATTCCCTTCGAAGCTCTCGCTCGGGAAAATGACTCCGGCGAATGGCGTTATGTCGCTGAGGACTACGAGTTGATCTACCTCGGGACTGGCCGAGATTTGGCTCGCCTCACCCTGACCGCCGAAAGTAGCCGGAAGCTTTCGAAAACGGCCGTTTTGGTTAGCAATCCCGACTTTGATGCCGACCAGGAGAAATTGGCGGCGATTGTGGCAGGCGTGCGGCCTCCGACCGCGACGATCGTAAGTGTTCGGATCGGTGCGGATTTGTCTCGTCAAACGGCATCTTCCACCTTGGGACGAACAGCATCGGCGGGTGCGCGCACCGTTCTCCCCGCGGCCTGGGACCAGGGGCCCGTGGCCGACCTTGATAAACGGCTGACCGAACCGGTTAGCGATCAACTGAAAAGTCTAGGGTGGTCCGTTACGACGCTCTCCGGCGAGGACGCGGTTGAGGAAGCTGTTCTCGGAATTCAGGAGCCGCGAATTTTCCAGTTCGCCACGCACGGTTTTGTGCTGGACCGCGCTGACGTCTCTGCACAAACTTGGGACAATCCCCTTCTACGATCCGGCATGGTGATGGCCGGAGTCAACACCTGGGCTGCCCATCATGCGACGCACTACCGAGGGGAAAACGAGATCATGACCGAAGAGCAGGCTCACGCCCGCGGCTTGTCGGATGAACAGCTTCGAACTTCACGACTGGAGGTAGCTGATGGAATCTTGACCGCTTATGAAGTGACGGGCATGAATTTGCGCAACACGGAACTGGTCAATCTTACGGCGTGCGAGACGGGCCTGGGAGAAGTAACTCCGGACGGCGTGCTAGGACTGCGCCGGGCGTTCTCACTTGCGGGCGCTCGGTCGCTGACGATGAGCATGTGGGAAGTTCCCGCGGAAGAGACTGCGGCGCAGATTTATGACTTCTATGAAAATTGGCTTGGAGTGCACCAACAGGCGCGGAACACGAGCAGGTACGAAGCTTTTCGCGCGGCGCAATTGGGAGCGTTAAGTCGTGCGAAGGAGAACCACGGCGCAGCCCATCCGTTTTATTGGGCCGGCGTCGTGTTTGTGGGCGATCCCGGGGATTTGCCGACTCGGTCCACGGCATCGGTCAAAACAGTAGACGCGAAGAGACAAAAACGTTTGGAAGTGAACCCGGCCCGGAACTGAGAGGAAAAAGCACCAGAAATCAAAAAGGAGATGGACATGAGGCACACAAAGATGATGTTGGTCGTTTTGGTTGTAATCAGCGGATGGCTAGTGACGTCGCTTGACGCACAGACGCAACAGACGCAACAGACTGACACCAAGGGAACGAATGTGTCGACGGACAAAGGCAAGGAGGGAGGCGCTGCAACCGGTGTGTCCGTGCTCAACGAGGCCGCGCAGTTGGTGCGCTACGCTCGAGAGAATGAATCACCTATCGCCATGCTCACAGCAGTGCAAATGATTGAGAGGGTTCGGTACCAGGAGAACTCCGACCGCATCGGCGCGAAGAAGACGGACGTGTCGACGCAGAGCGGCGAGCAGGCAAAAAGTGATCAGGCCAAAAGCGATCAAAAAGAGAAGAACCCAGCCGTGACATTTGACACACAGAAACTGTTAGCGGAAGCGAAAGGTTGGGCGAAGGGAAATCCACAGTTGGTCGCCCTGATTGACGCCGAAGCGGCGAAGCACACTACGACTGGGACGTTGGGCGCGACTTCCGGTCCCCTCGTGCACCACGATCAAGTTTACGCGCGGCACTACGATGACTTTGCTGTCAATTTTTATGCCGGCGAGCTGGCTCGCGTCGCAGTGATCGGCGACGGCGATACCGATCTCGATCTTTACATTTACGATGCAAACGGCAACCTGATCGTTGCGGATACGGACTACACCGACCGGTGTCTGGTGCAGTTTGTACCGCGCTGGACGGGAACGTTCCGCGTGCGCGTCGTCAACAACGGATATGTCAGCAACCGGTATGTGTTGATGACGAATTAAGCTAGCACGTAGATTTACGCACGCCGGACTCGGTCGTTGGGTGGTTCTTGTTGCTCCTCGCGGCCGCAGTCCTAAACACAATAGCTGACGGGAAAAGCGTGAAGGTCAGGCTTGGCTGTAATTTACCACCGCTCGCGAGAGCTTGACCTTTCCGCTGTCGCGGCCCTATGAGGGCGCACGCCTCTTATTCCTAAGGTATCGTTGCCCAAAAGGAGCAGGCGTACTTGCTCGATTCTTCCCCGCTGTCCTTTTGCGCCACCACTGCGAACTGGTGTTTTCCCGATTCAAAGACAAGAGGCTGGCTTACTCCCGAGATGCCCTTCACGGGCCCGTTGGCATCAGCAGGGACCGGAATCGTGAACAGCTTGTAGGGTTTCTGCCCGGAAATGTCGTAAACAATGAACTTCGCGATGCATTTCTTGGTCACTTTGGGCGAGCAAGCGTGCGTGGCCGTAAAATCGTAGTCGAATGTTACGGTAATCGTGTGTTTAGGTGTTTGCGATTGCGGCTCCGATTGCGGTTGCGCCTGCGACTGTGCCTTCCCCTGCGCAAAGCAAACACCCGCTGCGAGAGCGGCGCTGGCAACGATCATCGCCAATTTTGCAATTGCGCGGAGCGCTCGATCCCTCATCTTCCCGACGCGCTGCATTTTCATGAAGCTCATAGATCGCCCTTATTTTACATGGAGTCGCACCCCCGACCGCCACAAAGCGGGGCCCGGCAAGTCTCTAGCTGGCGCGGGCTTGATAAAAGATAACCATCCTTCTGTGTAATTTGCCCGGCAAATGGGTGTATAGGATGTTGTGGTAGTCGTGCTTCGCGTTTCGAGAGGCTCGTATCTTCATAATATGAGCTCGCGGTCAGGAAAACTGAGGCGACTCTTGTATAGCCTGCTGGAGCGTCGCTTCCACAATTGTCCTAGGGTTTCAGGTTGGCATCTGAAGGAGCAAGTCGCCATGAAAACAATCATTGGCATAGCAATTTGCGCAGTTCTTGTGAGTACCTCAATTTCAGTTTCGTACACGCAGACCAGCAAAAATAAGTCATCGCCGGAAACGGCTCGAGAATCGGATATAACGCGTGGAAAATATCTCGTCGAAGAAGTCGCCAAATGTGCGGAATGCCACACGCCGCGCGATGCCCAAAATCAGCTCGATCCCGCCCGCTGGTTGCAAGGCGCGCCTATCTGGATCACCTCAGTGAAGCCGGATCCTCAGTGGGCGGACCGCGCCCCCACCCTGGCTGGTTTCCCCGGATATTCGGATGAGGATGGCGCAAGCATCCTCGAAAAAGGAATCGGCGCAAACGGAGAAGCAATCCGTCCGCCGATGCACATCTACCATTTGAAACACGAAGACGCCGTTGCGATCATCGCCTATCTTCGTTCTCTTCCGAGCGCTCCGAAATAAGCCAATCTCGGCGCGACCCTGCCCGAATTCGTGACAAATTTACAGCGAATGGTCTTAGGTCTAGTCGAATCAGCGAAAGTTCTCACGCACCTCCAGATTAAGCCAAAGATAGACAACAAAAGACGCAAGCCTTGCCTCCTACATGTAACGCATGCTGAAAAGGCGTACGTCTAAGGGAGAGCGAGTTTTGGGCGGGAATAGCTGAGCGTAGCGAGTGTATGATCGCGACGGACTGTAGGGTGGTAAATGAGTTTTGTGAGACATAGCATAGCGGTGTGGATTCTTTTGAGCACCGGCGTAGTGGCGTCCGTTAGCGCGCCTCCCGCCGCATTCGCGGTTATGCGAGAGATACCGCAAGCGGCAGCCCAAGCTCCCGTGGCGAAGCAAGTGGGCGTAGTGAAAAGCATCAACGGAAACGCTCTCACGCTCACCACAGATTCCGGTACGGACATTACGGTGCAAGTCTTAAGCAACGCGAAAATAGTTCGTGTGGTGCCAGGGCAAACCGATTTGAAGAGCGCGACGCCAATTCAACTCTCGGACCTTCACGCGGGCGACCGGATTCTCGTGCGCGGGCAGCCGTCGAGCGACGGAAAATCATTTGTCGCAGGTGGCGTGATTGCGATGAGCCGTTCCGACGTGGAAGCGAAGCACCAAAGCGACCGCGAAGACTGGCAAAAGCGCGGCATCGGCGGCCTCGTGAGCTCGGTCGATCCAAGCACTGGCACCATCACCATCTCCGCAGCGGCTTCGGGCGGAAAGAAAACAATCACCGTTCACACGACGAACACCACCATCCTGCGGCGCTACGCACCGGATTCGGTTTCATTCGATGACGCCAAGCCGGCGCCGCTGGACCAGATTCAACCGGGTGACCAACTCCGAGCGCGAGGAGCGCGCAGCGCCGACGGGAGCGAATTTGCCGCCGAGGAAGTCGTATCGGGAACTTTTCGCAATATCGCTGGAACCATTTCCGCAATCGACAGCAATGCAAATACGATGAGCGTGATGGATCTGATCACCAAGAAGCCGTTCGTGGTGAAAATCACGAGCCAATCGCAGCTTCGCCGCCTGCCGCCGGAAGTCGCGCAACGCATTGCGCTTCGTTTGAAAGGCGCTGGCGCAGGAGGAGAGCAGGCCGCGGCGGGTGGCCCGCCCTCGCAGGCTGCAGCCACAAACGGCGGATCGCAGCGCCCTGAAGGTGGACCAGGCGGAGGCCGTGCCGGCGGTGGTCAGGCCGACTTTCAGCAGATTGTGAACCGAATGCCGGCAGCGACGCTCACCGATTTCAAAAAAGATGAGGCGGTAATGATTGTCGCCACGGAGGGAACAACTTCCGGCCGAGCAACGGCAATCACGGTTCTTGGCGGCGTCGAGCCGATTCTCGCTGCGGCGCCCACCGCGAGCCAAGCCATGGCTCTCTCGCCGTGGAGCCTGGGCGGCGCTCCCGCAGTGGCCGGCGACACTCCTTAAACTCATGCGCGGCGTCACACCCAAATTCAACTCAGGGATACAATGAAATTTCGCCACGAGGGGATTTTTGTTTCGACCGCAATTTTGATTTTGCTAATTCTCGCCGCGGGCCCGCGCACTGCAAATGCCCAAACCGGGCTCGGCGCACTGCACGGGCAGGTGCTCGATCCTTCCGGCGGGGCCGTAGTAGGAGCATCCGTCGTCTTAACCACGCCCGCCGGTGACACTCTCGTTGCCACAACCGATCAGCAAGGCATGTTTGATCGCAAGGGTCTCGCCCCTGGGAAATATTCAGTTCAGGTGATCGCGAAAGGTTTCGCGATTTATAAGAACGACAATGTCGAAATCACCGCCGAGAAAGGTCAGCAGCTCAAAGTAACTCTCGAAATCGAGCAGCAGCAGGAAAAAGTCGTCGTATCCGACGAAACGCCTACCGTGGATGTAAACCCGGCAAACAACGCCGGAGCTATCATCATTTCGGGCAAAGAGCTCGAAGCGCTTCCGGATGATCCCGACGAATTACAAAGCGACTTGACCGCCCTCGCCGGACCCTCCGCGGGGCCGAATGGCGGCCAGTTCTACATTGACGGTTTTACGGCGGGCCAGCTGCCTCCAAAATCCGCCATCCGCGAAATTCGGATCAATCAAAATCCGTTTTCAGCCCAATACGATAAAGTCGGCTACGGCCGTATCGAAATTTTCACCAAGCCGGGGACCGACAAATGGCATGGCCAAATTTCTGTGAACGGCAACGATTCCGCCTTCGACTCGAAGAACCCTTTCTTTCATCAAGAGAGCTCTGCAACCCCGTATCCTCCCTACTACTCGGTGCAATACAGCGGCAACATCGGTGGTCCGTTGAGCAAGAAAGCGTCGTTCTTTTTCACTACGGACATTCGCGACATCAACGATCTCTCCATCGTCAACGCGCAAATCGTGGATACCACCTCGCCGAGTTTTCCCATTGTTCCGTTTACCGATGCGGTCCCAACTCCGCGGAGGCGCTACAACCTCGGTCCTCGCGTGGATTATCAGCTCTCGAAGACGAACACGCTTTCGGTCCGCTATCAATACTATCGAGACGATTTCAAGAACGACGGAATCGGCGGATTTGGTCTCCCAACGCAGGGTTTTAATCTACTCTCGACTGAACACACCCTGCAGGTGAGCGATACCCAGACGCTCGGAGCGAATGTGGTGAACGAAACCCGCTTCCAATATCTTCACCAGACCAGCAGCCAGGACCCGCTGAACACTGCTACGACCCTGTTGGTACAGGGCGCGTTCAACGGCGGCGGCAGCAATGAGGGAACGATCCTCGATACTTCCAATCGCTACGAGCTACAGAACTACACTTCGATCTCGCACGGCACACACTTCATCAAGTTCGGTGTGCGGCTGCGCGGCATCACCGACTCGAATTTTTCGACAACCGGATTCAATGGCGAATACATCTTCCCTTCGATTCAGGCATATCAGGCCGCGCTTTTAACCGGCGCGCAAAACGCGTCTCAATTCTTGCTGACTGCCGGCCCCACTGCCTCAATGCCCGGAAATCCGCTCGCGAGCGTAGGGCAAGTGGACGTGGGACTCTACGCGGAAGATGATTGGCGGATTCGCCCGAACATCACCTTAAGCTACGGCTTGCGCCTCGAATCGCAAAACAACATCAGCGATCACGCTGACTGGGCACCGCGCCTGGGCTTCGCATGGGGCATCGGCGGTGGCGGCAAGGCTGCGCCGAAAACGGTTCTGCGTGCGGGATTCGGAATCTTCTACGATCGCTTCAACTCTTCCTACGTTCTGCAAGAAGACCGCCTCAATGGAATCAGCCAGGCGCAGTTTATTTTCACGAATCCCAACTTCTTCCCGAATACCGTCCCGACTTCGACAGTAAATCCGAGCGTCTACGCACAGGCCTCCCATTTGCGCGCGCCCTATGTGATGCAAACCGCCGTAAGCCTGGAGCGGCAAGTGACGAAGTTTGCGAATGTGTCGCTTTCCTATCTGAACTCGCGCGGCTGGGATCAACTCTTTACCAACAACATAAATAGCCCGTTGCCGGGCACCTTCGATTTTCCGTTCTATACGAGTCCAACGCCGGGCGTGCGGCCCGTCGCCGGATTCGAGAACGTTTATCAATTCCAGTCGGAAGGTATCTACCGCGAAAATCAACTCTTCTTGCAGGCTACGATTCGCGCAGGCGCGAAGCTTACGCTCTTCAGCTACTACACCCTGACGTATGCGAACAGCGACACGTCGTCGGCCACCGCGTTTCCGTCGAATCCGCGGAATCTCATGCAGGATTATGGTCGCTCTCCCTTCGACTTTCGCAACCGCTATTTCTTGGGCGGCTCCATCGGCTTGCCCCGCAACTTCCGCCTCAGCCCCTTTATGATCGTGAGTTCCGGCACGCCGTTTAACATCACGCTGAGCCAGGATTTAATCGGAACCGCTCAGTTCAATCAGCGCCCCTCCTTTGCCAACGGCGCAACGGGACCTACGATCGTCACCGTTCCTGGAATCGGATCGTTCAACACCGTGCCGGCGCCAAACGCGACGCCGATTCCCGTCGATTTCTTGACGAGTCCAGCCCGATTCACGCTCAACGTGCGCCTGAGCAAGACGTTCGGATTTGGTAAAGAATCGAGCTCGGGCGGGCAACAGGGCGGATCCGGTGGTGGTGGCGGAGGAGGAGGGCGGGGAGGCGGTGGAGGACGCGGCGGGCCGGGAGGCCCGTTTGCGGGAGGCGCCGGCGGAGCGTTTGGCGGCGGGAACACGAATCGCCGCTACAACGTCACGCTCAGCGTCAACGCGCGCAACCTCTTCAACTACGTAAATGCCGATATACCCAGCGGCGTTTTGAATCCGCCCACGACGGTTGTGCCGCAGGCCTCGGCCTCTCCATTTTTCAACGTGCCAAATCACATCTTCGGCCTTCCATTCTCTTCGTCATCGGCAAGCCGGCTGATTTACCTGCAAGCGTCGTTCAGCTTCTGACGTTCGCTCCTCACTGTTATTCACTGGTAGATCGATTCTTGCCTGAAATCGTTGCCACAAAATCAGCATAAGCGACTTTTTCCTCACGAAATGGTTCGATCAAGGTAAGCTAGAAATTCACCGGAGAGCCAATGCTGCGAGTCGGAATGATCGGATGGCGCGGAATGGTCGGCAGTGTCCTGATGCAGCGCATGCGCGAAGAAAATGATTTCGTCGGCATCGAACCGGTCTTTTTCTCCACGTCAAGCGTCGGCGGCGCAGCGCCAAAAGAGGCAGGCGAACGCGGCTCCCTGAAAGATGCCCAAGATCTGCGGCTATTGGCCACTTGCGACGTATTGATCAGTTGCCGGGGCAGCGACTATACGACGGAAATCTATGGCCCTTTGCGCAATCGCGGCTGGAGCGGCTTTTGGATTGACGCGGCCTCGACGCTGCGTATGAACGACGAAGCCGTAATCGTACTCGACCCGGTTAATGAGCGAGTAATTCGCGACGGCCTGGCGCGCGGACTCCGTACTTTTGCCGGAGGCAATTGCACCGTCAGCTTGATGTTGATGGCGATCGGCGGGCTTCTGAAGGCCGGGGTCGTCGAATGGATTACGACAATGACCTACCAGGCGGCCTCGGGCGCGGGGGCAGCCAAGGTCTTGGAACTGGTCAAGCAAATGCAGTGCATTACAGACCCGTCCCGCGCAAACCCGTCTGTAAACGCCCTTGAACTCGATCGCATGGTTACGCAAGCGCAGCGATGTCCGGGCCTTCCCACGCAGGAGTTTGGCGCACCTCTCGCAGCGAGTTTGATTCCGTGGGTTGATCGAGAAATGCCCGATGGTCAAACGCGCGAAGAATGGAAAGGTATGGCCGAAACCAACAAAATCATGGGACTGAAGCCGCCAGTCCCTATCGATGGCATTTGCGTGCGAGTCGCAACGATGCGATGCCACAGCCAGGGACTTTGCATCAAGCTAACAAGGGACGTGCCACTCCGAGATATCGAAGCAATCCTGGTGAACGGCAACTCTTGGGTGCGGTTGATTCCCAACGACCAGGAATCCACCAAGCGTTGCCTCACTCCAGCAGCTGTTTCCGGCAGTCTGAACGTGCCAATCGGCCGCCTTCACAAACTGAAACTCGGCCCGGAATTTCTGGGAGCTTTTACGGTAGGCGATCAGTTGCTCTGGGGCGCCGCAGAACCGCTGCGACGCATGCTCAACATTGTCCGCGAAAACTAGAAGACTCCGCGAGAGATACAGGTCGCGGACAGCGAAACAACTTCTTACGACGTGGGAATCGTCACCGAAATCTCGGGCGAGAATTGGCTCTCTACGTCCCCCGCAGACACCGCCGTGACAACGTAGTAGTAAGTCGCGCCGTTAGTGACATTGCTGTCCGTGAAGTTCGTCGAAGAATCGATACTGGAGTCTAATCTTGAAAAAGAGCCGATCGTTCCTGTCCGCCGATAAATAAAGTAGCCGATGACGGGCGAAGTACTCGGAGCCCAGGTGACGATGACGGTGTGGCCTGAGCCCTGCATGCCCGTGCCATCCAATGAAATCTCGACGTTCGGCGCATCGCTCGAAACAGTGAGAGTTCCGGCCAGCAAGCCTTTACTCTTAGGATTGAAGCTTACCGTGACCGTCTCGGACTGATTCGGAGCCAGCGTCACATTCGATCCCCCCCTCGCGCTGAATCCGGCGCCGGAAGCTGTCACCCCCGAGATGACGATGTTCGCATTTCCCGAATTTGTGATCGTGACGTCCTTGGTCTCGCTATTGCTCACTGGAACGTTGCCGAAATTCAAACTCGTCGCGCTGGCAATCAATTTGATCGACTGCTCCACACCGGTGCCACTTAAATCCACAGTCACGGGAGATTCGCTCGCATCGGTTTTGATCGAAATAATTCCTGTCTCGGCCCTGGCCTTCATCGGCTTAAACGCAACGTTGAAATTCATGTTCGAGCCGGCAGCCAGTTTCGTAGGCGCCTTTAGGCCTGACAAGCTGAATCCTGCCCCATTGATATTGGCTCCGAAAATCTTCAGTTCGGATGTGCCCGTGTTCGATACTTTGATCGTTTGTGTCGCCTCGGTCTTCACGGTCACGTTGCCGAAGCTCGCAGCAGAAGGTGTGAGGGTCACGGTCCCCGTCCCGCTCTTGGTACCGCCAACCGAGCCGCAACCAGTGAGCGACAGTCCAGCAGCTAATATTGCGACAGGAATAGCTAGATTAAGAACGAAGAGGCGCATTCGTACGTCAGAAACCACTCTCCTAGGCACTCATAAACCTCCGTGGATTAAGTTCTGCTGGACACTTCGATTGTGGGGGGAAGGTTTCGCGCTGGAACACTGGACACAAGTACAAAAACGGGACAGGGGGTTAACCTGTCCCATTCGGGGGACTTATAATCTTCGTCCTGGTGTTCCGTTAGGACCGCTACCTTGAGGTTTCTGGCTGGCCCTCAGGGAGCCCAATCGCCGCTACAGCGGCTCCTCACGGGATAACCGCCTGCACTTGCGCAGAGTTGGCGCTCTCCGTTCCTGTGTTATCAACCGACCGCACCACGTAGAAGTAGGTCTGGCCTGATTGAACCGTCGAATCGGTGTATGCATCGGAGGCCACTGGCGCCGAGTCAAGAATCGAGTACGGTCCGCCGGTCACTGTGCCTCGGTAGATGTGGTATCCGACCACATCGGTCGAGACGCTGGCAGTCCACGACACACCCACAGTGTGCGAGGTCTGCTGCACGCCCGTTCCCGAAACGCTGATCTTCGGCGAATTGCTGGCGTTGCTGTTCACCGCCACGCTGCCCGTCACCGCACTCGTGCTGGTCGGAGCGAAAGTAACGGTGAGCGTTGCCGTTTGACTAGGCGTTAGCGTTGTGCCGACCGCGCCGCTGGCGCTGAAGCCTGTTCCAGAAGCAGTGGCGCCGGATATCGTAACGTTCGAGTTTCCTGTATTTGTGAGCGTCACATTTAGCGTGGCGCTGCTGCCGTCGTTCACGCTGCTGAAATTCAAACTCGATGGATTTGCGCTTAGAACCTGAGTCGCTGTCTGTCCGGTGCCACTTAAAGCGATCGAAATCGCTGAATTCGGCGCATTGCTCACCAGTTGAACAGTTCCCGTCGCGCTCCCGCTCGTCGTTGGCGCAAACACCACGTTGAACGCCTTATTGGCTCCCGGATTGATCGTGATCGGTAGACTGGTCATGCCGCTGATGCTGAAGGCGGCGCCGGTCACGTTCGCCTGTGAGACAGACACGGCGGCGGAGCCGGCGTTCGACAAGGTGATTGTCTGCGAGTTGCTGCTACCCGTACTGACCGTGCCGAAGCTCGCGCTCGAAGGATTTGCGGAGAGCTGACCTTGGGCCCCTGCTCCACTCAGCGTGATTTTCGCCGGAGAATTCGGAGCGTTGCTCGAGATCGAGATGCTTCCAGTGACGCTTCCCGCGGTTGTCGGAGCGAACCTCGCAGAGAAAGTGACGCTGGCGCCTGGATTGATTGACTGCGCTCCCAACCCACCCAAGCCGAAACCTGCGCCAGAGGCTGTCGCTCCGGTGATATTCACCGTAGCATTTCCGGTATTGGTAAGAGTTACGTTCTGCGAAGAGCTGCTGCCGACGGAAATATTTCCGAACGGTACGCTCGCCGGATTGATTGTCAAACCCGGCTGTGGTTGTGTGGCCGTGCCGCTCAGCGGGATTGCAAGCGGCGAACCACCCGGAGCATTGCTCGCGATCGAGACGCTGCCCGTGACGGCGCCGGAGGCTGTCGGAGCAAATTTCACAGTGAACGAGGTGCTCTGCCCGGCGTTCAACGTCGTCGCCGAAAGACCGCTCATGCTGAATCCGGCTCCAGACGCCGAACCGGACGAGATGGCGACGCTGCCGGTGCCGGTATTGGTAAGCGTAACGGATATTAATGAGCTGTTTCCGATCGCCAAGCTTCCAAAGTTCACTGCGCTTGGATTTGCGCCGAGATGCGGCTGCGTTCCAACACCTACTAGATTGACCGTCAAAGTCGGATTCGACGCGTTGCTGGTGATTGTCACTGCGCCCGTCGCGCTTCCCGTGGTAGTTGGCGCGAACTTTGCCGTAAATGACGTGGTCTGGCCGGGGTTTAGCGTTATCGGATTCAGTCCGCTGATGCTAAAGCCTGTGCCCGACGAAGTTCCTTGCGAGATTGCAATCGCGCTCGCTCCAGCGTTTGTCAGCGTAACCGATTGACTGCCGCTGCTTCCGAGCGTGACGTTTCCGAACGAAACGCTGCCCGGCGTGGCCACGAGCGAGGCGTTCGCCTCCGTTCCAGTTCCCGCGAGTTCAAGACTTTGCGCTGAATTCGGAGCGTTGTCGATGAATTTGATGCTGCCCGTCATTCCTTGCGGGGCCGAGGGCGCGAAGTGCACATTGAATGATATGTTTTTGCCGGCGGCGATCGTGGCTGGCAAGCTGAGGCCGCTCATTCCGAAACTGGCGCCCGAAATGTGCGCCGCATGCAAGACCAAATCAACGTTTCCGCTGTTGGTCAGTGTTACGGGCTGCGTCGTGCTCTGCCCCACTTTCACGTTTCCGAATTGCAGCGTACCCGGCGATACAGCAAGCACCGGTTCCGTGCCCGTGCCGGTCAAAGCAACCTTAACCGGAGAGTTGGCTGCATCGCTCTCGATCGATAGGCTGCCGTTGTAAACGCCAGCAGACGCCGGAGCCATTTGAATCTGAATTGTGCCGGACTTACCCGCCGGAATCGAAACCGACGAATTCCCGCTCGCCACCGAGTAGCCGGCCCCTGTAATTGACGCCTGCGAAAGATTTACCGCAGTGGTTCCCGCATTCGTGATGGTCACGTTTTGAATCTTGCTGTTTCCAACTGAAACGTTGCCAAAACTGAGGCTTGTGGCGCTCGTCGAGAGCGTCCCGGCGCCTCCTGAGCTTTTCTTAGCGGCGGATCCGGCATTTGTAAGACCGACGCAGCTCGAAAGCCCGACGGTTGTGAGAGTCAATGCTAGGGTCAATAGCGCCGCAAACGGTCGGCGCGCAGAAGAAGCAGAAGAAGAGGTTGAGTGATTGCCATGATCGGCGGAGATTGAAGCGAAGGTCGTATGATTGCGAACTTGAATTTGTATTTTCACGCCAAGAACAGTGTAGGGAGCGCAACACGATGCTATCTACTGGTCAGGGGAACAAAAATTGGACAGCGAAGATTGACTGAACAGATGGCCAACTGTACTGCAGATGTCCGAAGTACAGTATTTGCAGAGGAGATAACACGAATCATCGCGGATCGTTTCACGCGACGAAATCGAGCATGCGCGCTTTACACCGCAAGAACCCTAATTTCGTCGCCAATTCGACGATTCTGCTGCGCTTACTGACGATTTCATTGTCAGAAACAAGTCCGAGAAATTCAGCCCCGTAGTACGAAAAGGCAGGCGAAAACCCGCGCCAACGAATCACCGATCCGCTGAATAGCACAGCCCCCGCTGGTCCGGTTGTGCGGAAAACTGCGAGGGGTGACATTGTGAAGTTTGTGAAGCGCAGCGTATGTGTGGGCCACCCGTCTACAAAAGCGAAGTAGCCTGATTCACGAGAACTCAATCCTGTCGCGTCATGTTGCGGAGAAAAGCCATAGGTGACGATTAAGCGTCAGCTTTTAGGGCCGTTGGAACTTGCATAGGGACAAGAAAGTTGCTGGCGAGAAGATAGGCAAACAGGTGTCCGAGAGGCGGCGCGCGACGCAGCTGCGAGGCAGAAACCAGTCCATTCGTCTCGCTCCATTCCCAACCGGTAGCGGAAACACCCTTCAGCCTTTCCCGCAGCTCCGTAGCCGCCATCGGATAAGCGTAGATGCGGACGTTCTGTGCGAAGAGACGTGCAAGAGCCTCCAGAAGCCTTCCTTCGAGATTGCCATAAATGTCTTCAAACGCTCGAATGGTCAGGGAAAGGCCGGCGACGAAGCGCACAGGCGCCTGTGTGTAGCGGTTTACGAGAGCTGTCATATGGTAGAGCTCGCCTTGGCGAAAAAGAAGCACGTCGCCGCCAGCGGCGACAAGAGCATCGATACGACGAAGCAAGTCGGGAATCTCCGGCACCGGCTGGTCGGGCGTGAGCGGAGCAGCCGTCAGGCAAAAAAAGCCGGCGGGAGCCGCTTTGGTTTCGCCCAGCTCTTTCCGAAGTTCCTCGATTCCCGAAGCCAACAATCGCATGTGAACTTGCGAGTGATCCGGATCCACGTGGCCAAAGTATCCAGGCGCAAGCACTACGGCTTTCTTGTAAAGAGCCTCGGTAGGGGGAACGGTGGGGCCCTTGGAAGGGAAAAATGTAGCCTCGGCGAATCCTCCATGCACTAGATCGGCCAGCAGGGTACGGCGATCCCAACTCTCGAATGCCGGCCCGCGAAGATCCACGTAGTCAATCTCGATTCGCTCCTTGACCACGTCTTGTGCCAAGCCTGCCAGAAATGATTCCTTGGTTTGCAGTTCATAGAATGCGGTGTAGATGAGATTGACGCCCAAAATTCCGATGGCTTCCTGCTGAAGGATATTCGAAGGATCGAGCATATTAATGTGCAGCACGACGTCGTTGGGAGGGCCGCCCGGCTGCAACTGAAACCGGAGACCGATCCAGCCATGCGGGTCGTTCGTTCCGGCGAAGTTACGCGCGGAGACAGTATCAACAAAGGAGAAAAAGCGCGTTTGCGGCCCACGGGTTTTGCTCAACTCCGCGAGAAGCTGGGCCCATTCCGTGTCCAGCATTGCCTCGAGTCGCTGCTTTGATACGTAGCGCGTCCCGGAACCGTAGAGATCGTCGCTGACTTCCTTGTCGTATGCGGAAATAGTTTTGGCAACCGTACCGGACGCGCCTCCTACTACAAGGAACCAGTGCGCGACTTCCTGCCCGGCGCCGATTTCGGCGAAAGAACCGAAGGTCGATGTATCGAGGTTCAGGGTGAGCGCTTTGTGGTGAGTGTCCAGTTTCTGGGCGGAAGGCATAGCGAGGCTCCAGTCGGGCGATTTCTGAGAAGTGTGACGCGCGTCCGTGTCGAGCCAGCGAAACCAGGCGCGCAAGTAAGATTCTACTCCCCTTGAAAGGATTAAGTGACGGCGGTGGGCGAAGGATGATGGTGTCTTTTCTTCCGGTTCAATCTAGAACGCTGCCCACAAACCGCGACAGGCACCGCCATACATGGGGCGGGCTTCCCGTCCGCGCGGCCCGGCCAAAGTGGTAGCTCACGCTGACCCCGTAGAGATCGAGCGACCGAGGCCCGCCGGGATAACTTTGTCGCGGGGGACGAAAGTCCCACAGACCGCCAGAGGCCGAAGGACCGAGCTGTACGTTTTGCATGTTCAGCGTGCCTATAACGCCATCAAGCCGCAACCGTCCGCTCCAGAATTGGACGAGCGACAGGCTCGTCCGCGTGAAAAACAAAGTCGTAACCGTTTCCGTCGGGGGAAGGGGCTCGATGCCGTCGTCACGTTCATAGGCTCCCGCGAACACACGATCGAAATAGGCGGGGGATTTTTTGGGATACTGGTACAGCTGGAAGGAGGCGGCCGGCAAATGGGCCAATACGGGCCTGAGCATCGTTATGGCCGGCGCAACATACGCGTGCGCCAGGACGATCTGTACTGCGGGTGCCTGTGCTGCGGGTGCCTGTGCTGCCGCCGGCGCGTGGCTACCCAGAAATATTCCGAGCAGCACAATGAACCGTTTGTACATCACGAGACTTCTCTTCTCTAATTCTTGCTCTTCAACACTGAAGCGAAGGAACAGCCTCCCTCGGCCTTGCCAAATCCCTCTTGGTATTCCCTGAGAATGAGGGGCCGGGCTTCGCTCTGAGAGGAACTAGATTGCTGCGAACGAATCAATTTACCGGGGCCGGGGTTCGCCTGTCTGTCCTAATATGCACACAATCAGAATTGTTCCTTTTCGCCGGGCGTCTGATGCTTCAGCTATCAGAAGCGTGAGGATTTTGATTTTTCCCGTGCCTCTCGCCAGCGGCATCTTTCAGTCAGCTCAACACTGCGCGTGTCTCTTGACAACGCCGACGCCCTTATAGACGGCGTAGGGAATGGCGGCGGCGATGCCAGTGGGACGGGCGAGGTCTTCGTCGTCTGGTGGCGGCGAAAGCGATTCGTGCCCTGGCAGATCCTCCCGTCGCATTCGCGACACATGCGCCGACATCCCTTTGCCTCGTGCTTTTCAGCGCGTGCTATGCTTCGTGCGGTTCGAGGAGGAAGAGCGAATGAAGCGAAATCTTGGGGGATTCGCTTGGGGTAGCCGCAGAATCGCCGCGCTCATCGCAATTTTCGTGATTACATCCACCGCAGCGTGGGCCCAGAAAAAGCCGAAAAATAAAGCCGCCGACCAGTCACCGATGCCGCAGATCCCGATGCCAGCGTCCGACGAGATCGATCGCGATATCGGCGAAATGCTCGCCGCCTTCCAGCTCGGCAAGGTCGAGATGATGCACAAGTATTATTCCGACAACGCAGTATTCGTCAGCGGCGCGTACGCTCCACCGATCGTGGGATGGCAAAACTACGTGGTGGATTATCAGCGAAGTCTCGCGGCGTTTCAGGGGATGCAGCTCATCCGCCGCAATACAGACGTGTTCGTGCACGAAGATATCGCATGGGCTTCCTACCAGTGGGAATTTCTCTCGTCCTACCAGAACAAGCCCTACTCAGCGCGAGGGCAAACCACTCTAATCCTGCAAAAAATCGGCGACAACTGGCTGATCGTCCACAACCACACGTCGCAGGTCTGCGACCAGGCGCCCGAACAGCCGCAATCGCAACCGGCGGCACAGAATCCGGCCGCGCCCGCGCCTGCAAAACCGCAGCAATAGCCGCGGTCAGAATCTCTGGTACGCGTCCCAACCCCAGATCGCGCCCGCGATTAGTAGCAACGCGCCGGACGCGATCATGAGTATCGTGATCGGTCGGCTGAGTTTATCAATCTTGGCGATGATCATGCGCTGTTCAGCGGCCATCGAATCTCCGGCCGCGTCCAGAAAAACCTGGTCGTCTTCGTGAGCTTCGAGTGTGCCGCGGTAGATGAGCAGGCAAATCAGAATCGCGGTCACCGCGCCCCAGGCCATCATTAGAATCATGAGGAAGTCGTGCATCGAACCCATCGCTTACCTCCCGAGCCCGCAGGACGTGGAGCCTACAACTGGCTGGATGAGCGGCCCCCGAGCGGGCCCGATTCCGGGGAGTATAGCACCAATACAGTGCCTGGGAGATATGTCTGCGATTGGCGAGAGGGAGGCGAGCCTGGCGCAGATTTGGCGATTTATAAGCGAGCGAATTCTATGCGGTGAGGCGTTCGTCGGGGAACTGGATGCCCCAGAAATTGCAGGAGGGATAGAGGATCTCGACGCCCAATTCAAAGCAGCCGTCGTTTTTCGAGTGGCTCACGCGGATCACGCGGAATTCCTGCGTTTCCTGCGAAAGCCCGTTGAGCACTTCGATGCGTGAGCCCAGCGCCGGCTGAAACTGAGTTCGCAGCAGCGCGCCTGTGCGGCTGACGGCAATCGCTTCCGCAGGCGTATCGAGAGCCTCGCCATCGAGCCCGTTGCTGAACACTTTGATTGGGATGCGGATGAGAACGCGGCTTGCGCGCCGGCGCTCGATCATCGCGCGTGTTGTGGCCATTGCACGGCCCCCTTGCCGGCCCATCCTACTGTAGAGTGACAGGCAGCCCGGGTCAAGCAATCCCGCTCGAAATTGTGCTGCGTTGACAAACCTGGAAGCGCGCGGCAATGTGATTTTCTGTTCCCCTGCTCTGAGGAGGGTTCGAATGAATATCGCGGACTTCCGAAATCGGCAAAATTTTGCCATCTATCTGGCGGCAGTGGCTCTCGTCGTGTCGTTGGCTTCATTTGGTCGTTCTAATTCTCCGAATCCATCGGCTCACGAAAACAACGACTCCTGGAAAAGCGAACGCCAATACCCCCCGCTGGTCTTCAGCGGCAGCTCTTGGCTGGATTGCTCGATCTCTTCCAGCGCCAACGGGCGGCAGATCATGACCACCACTTCCGGACAAGGTTTCACATTCGACGCCACCATGCTCCCCATTCAAAATGGCAAGGTACAGCTGCGCGGCCAAACCGGAATGATGTACAAGTTTGATTCCTTTCCAACGGCCGCCGTCAAAGCTCACTTTACGGGTTTGGGTGACGGGATGATTACCGAGATGAAGTCGGAGGTTGAGGTTTCCGTTTCGCGTTTCAAGCAGCCGGATGGAGCAGGAACCGCGATCCATTTTACAGCCGCGGATATCGCCGCCGATTCGGCTTACGTGGAGTTCACCGGTGTGTTCGTCCGTACCAGCGATCGTAAACCATTTCCGTTTCGCGTGCTCTTCGGCCGCGTCAGGGATGGAAGCGGCACGGTCGTTCCTGTCAACGCCGCGCCGGATACCACGATTCTGCGCAAACAAGTGACTCTTGGCAGCGTGAGCTTCCCCGTGACGGTCACGACCGCGCTCTACGAGGCAGAGGACAACGTCGCAAAACTTAAGCTACCCTGAGGATCATGAAAAAGCTGGTCTTGCTGCTTGTCTTGTTGAATGCGCGCTCAATACTCGCGCAAACCGCGCCCGAAGGAATATGGCTTGGCTATGACGGAGAATGGCGCCACGTATCGAGCCAGTTGATCGCATTGGCCGAGGCCACACCAGCGGAGAATTTCTCCTGGCGACCCACGTCGGGAGTGCGCAGCACCAGCGAAGTCTACATGCACATCGTAGGCGCCAACTTTTATCTGCTGAGCGTCACGGGCCCAAGATGCCAGCCGACTGGAAAGAGGGCATGGAGAAGACAGTCACTTCGAAAGCGGAGGTCATCGACTGGCTGAAGCGTTCGCTAGACGCCGTTAAGGAAGCTCACCTGGCAGAAACGCCGAAAGATCTCCGGAGGAAGGTGCACATCGCCGATCGAGATGCCACGGTGGACGGAATTTATCTGCGCATCCTGCTTCACGCGAACGAGCACATGGGACAGCTCGTCGCCTACGCGCGTATGACCGGTGTAGTCCCTCCTTGGTCTAGGTGAAGGGTCAATATCACCGTAGATTCGTGAGGACACTTTCGGATACGAATCTGAGTCAGAACTTATCAGCAAGGATCGCCGCCGCTGCAGCACGTAGTAACGCTGACGGTCGCGACGTTCCACTGGCCGGTTGGTCGTGGCTCCGAACGTGTGGACAAAGAAATGGCCGCCATAGGTGAAGGCGGCCACTCTGATTCAGCGTTGTGCGGTTGCTTATATTTTTACTGGCGTCCCTTGACTCGCAACACATTGCCATTGACCGTTGGGCATCTTCACCCATGTATCGGTCCAGCGCTCGTTAATATCAAGAGCCTTTCCCGACGCATCGGTGCCCTTAGCTTTTATGCCGCCCGTCGCTATGGCCGTGTCGCCAAAAACGGTGACTTTCACGTCTGTGTTCTCGGCACTGTCCCATTTCGTTGACTTCGCCTGTGCCAGCGTCTCGGCCTTACCTGTGACTTTCGCATCGCCACCTGTATTCACGAATTTGTCAGCTAGCAGCGGAGTTAGCATGTCAGGATTGTTTGTCTTCATCGCCTGGAGCCACTGTTCTTCTTGTGCGGCTACAGCCTTCTCAGTCCCGTTGGTCTTTTGGGCTTGCGCCCATGCTACACTCCCCAGTGAAAGCAAACAGATTAAACACCACATCCAAGTTCTCTTCATAGACATCTCCTTTATTTGTTGAGATTTTCGAAAAAGTTGGCCGCGGGCCCTTTGGCCTGTGTCTCAGCTCGCTGGTTGGAAAAGGCCTGGCAAATTAGCGCAAGGTCAACGAGGGCACTGTAAGGATGGAGGGAACAACTCCGTACCTAGTCTCTCAGCCAGTTTGCTAGACCGACAGTACGCTGTAATTGATGCGAAGTCCATTTATCATATTAGAAATTCCCGTCGCCGAGTTACTTGCGGCGTCGGAGATCTTCGAAGTCGTTGCGGACTTCGTCGATACGTTCGCGATAGACGTTCGCATCGCCGTAGGGGAGGAAATGCGAGTAGCGCGAGTGCGGCGCCGGAATGCGGCGCGCGTGCTTGATGGGGCACCAGTGCTGCTCGGTGCGGGCGGCGACTTCAGTGACAAAGGCGATGAGGCCGTTGGCGTAGGCGCAATAGTCGCAATTGAGGCGTTCGAGGAAGTTGAGGTAACAGAGTTTGCCGCGGTCGAAGAGGATGTAGGAATCGCGCGGGACTTTGGGGATGCCGTAGATCGGAAACGAAAACGCCTGGTAAACGGTGACGAAAAGATCGAGTAGCAGAAACGGGATGATGCAGGCGTAGATGAGGGGCGCGGTGAGCGCGACGAAAAACCGGGACTGGCGGATGTAGCGCCACAGGGATGTCTTCAGCTTGCGCTGCTCTCGCTTGATTTCCTCCGAAAACCAGACCTTCCCTTTGCGCAGCTCGTAAAAGCGCGATTCGCTTTCCGGCTCCGGAGCGGCGCTGGCGGAGAGCTGAACGAGGCGATCTGAAACCCTGCGGTCGTGTTCGGTCATGCGTCACCTCGGGCGTCGCCCGATGAGAATGGCGAACTTCTCGTGTGCGAACGGGCGCTGCCGAGAGTATAGACCCGCGCAGCGAGGAGGTCCTCCATTGGAAATTTAGACGGAGCGCTGTAGCTTCAGGAGCTGGAAGCGCGCCGCGCTATCCCGTGAAAGTGCGCATTGAGCCGGCGGGGAGCCTAAGCGTTGGCGGGGCAAAACGAAAATGACGCCCGGGCGGACACTAGAGCGCGGTACGGAACTGTCCGTCAGCACTTCTTGTTACATTTTTTCAGTTGGCCCGGTGGAATCTTGCCGTGAACTTTGTCAAGAATGATGGCAGCTTTTTCAAAGGTGCAATTGAGACTGCAAGCAAATTCTTGTATTCCAGCAATAGCTACAAGGCTGACCAGCATGAGCAGGAGGGCGGCTTCAGCCAGGTTCTGGCCAATCGTTTCCCGGAGAAGCCTGATCAGCAATCTGCGCACTGAGCCTTTCTGTAAGGGAGGTGCTCTCCGAGAACTCGAAGTCGATTTTGGCGGATGCTACCCCTTTCATTCTTAGGCGTCAACGGGTTTCGCATTGTCGGTGGTGCTCTAAATGAGTGTTGATGGCGGCGGGCGAGCTAGGAGAGGTAGCCATATTCTCACCCTGCCTCCGCTATCTCTAAGATCGCCACGTATTCTCCAAAGGGGCCTGTGGCGCTCAGGCCAGACAGGTAAGTGCGTCCTTCAACGCGCCATTTCGCTAGTTCCTTCGGTTCGGCATAGTCAAAGGCAAAATCCAAGATTGAAAGAAAGCAAACGTCGCATTGGCCTTGAAGATCAAGGCTTATCTTTCGCTCGGAGACTTCAATGATGCGAGCATCAAAGCCGAAGTCGCAGTATGCCAAGTTAGCCACAACGTGTACTGGCGATCTTTCATCGCGCCACTTGCCTAGAATCATCAGCCTGAACGAATCGCGGACGGATATTTCGCACGAGAGCATCGAAAAGGCTTCGGCACTTCTTTCCCACTGTGAGAAGCAACGAAAGAATCGTGCCTTGGTGTGTGCCAGTGAAGCGCGAGATGGCGCGAACGCTCATTCCTTCAAGCAGGAGCGTGGCGATCTGCGCGGCCTTCTCTGTGGAGATGTAGTGCCGTCCAAGGGGTTTCTGGCGCGGTTCGGAGAATGTGGCTTTGCAGGAGGGGCAGCGGAATCGCTGAATCTTGCGGCGTCCGTAGGTTCCGAATCTATTTGCTTCGGAGTGTTTGCAGCGTCGGTTTCTCCCTTGTTTTTCTGCGGGAGAAGCCCGACAATCAGTTTCTGCGGTTCAGATGCGGGCTTACTCCGCGTTTGAATCACGCCCTGCCGCTAGTTCAAGCTAGCGGCAGGGCACTTTCCTACTCACTCCTTTTTCAGTGCAGCAGTCAAGTCACCAAGTCTCTTTCCAAGGTCAGCGAAGGCCAAACGCTCTGTCGCCGCGTAGCACGGTTTACCCTCACTCCTTGTGCCGACAGGTTTGATTTCGCCCTTCTGCTGCAAGCGGCTAAAAACGGTGTGAATCGAAGCGAGCAGGTTTCCATATCGGCGAGTATTGAATCCTTGAGACTCAAGATGCAGACGCATCTCTTGCGGAATTACATTTTGCTTGCCGAGTTTAGAAAAGGCCAGTCGGATAGCGTCGGTCAGTCCGAGGCTGCTTTCGAGGTCTACATCCTCTTGTCCGCACAACTTCGACAAAACAGAGATTGTTTGGCGCAGGTCGCCAATGCGCTGCTCAAACTCTTGCGCACGCGCCTGCGCTTCGCCGAGTTCCGCAACTGTTTCTGTCAGTTCCTGTTTTGCCTCTTGGAGGGCAACTTCGTAGACTTTAGGTGTCATGGTACTTAGGAGCATATAGCGTGGCTACAATAAAAGTCAATAAAAATGCGACAGAAAAAGTTAATAACAATGATAAACTGCAAGGCAGTTTGAATGAAGCACTTAGGGATGCGGAAACGAAGCTCAGAGAAGCGCAGAGACAGGTCATGGACTGGAAGGCCGTAATTCGCGCTTGTCGTGAAAGAATAGCTAGAAAGATTCCTTGGCCCGGTTCAACTCGTGTGTCTCAACACTGAATTAGAGCACTACCCTCGCGTAGGTAGTGGGTCAGCCGACCACCCGGAAGTTGCCCAGACCAGTCAATACAAGCGCGTTTATCGGGCGCTATCCCAACCTATGCTGCGCGATTGCCTGCATTGGGGCGGCGGGCGTAACATGCACCGCCTGTGGCTGATTCCTCCTCCATTCTCGGCCGCACAATTTCCCACTACCGCATTGTCGAAAAGCTCGGCGGCGGCGGTATGGGTGTCGTCTACAAGGCTGAGGACACGAAGCTCCATCGCTTTGTGGCGCTCAAGTTCCTACCGGATGAGCTTGCACGAGACCCGCAGGCGCTGTCCCGCTTTCAGCGTGAGGCAGAGGCGGCATCGGCGCTGAACCACCCAAACATCTGCACCGTCCACGAGATTGATGAGCAGAGCGGCCTAGCATTTATCGCCATGGAGTTTCTCGATGGGCAGACCCTAAAACATCGTATCGAAGGCAAGTCCCTGCCGCTTGAGCAAATGCTGGACTTGGGAATCGAGATTGCCGACGCGCTCGATGCGGCGCACGCCAAAGGAATCACCCACCGCGACATCAAGCCTGCCAACATTTTTGTGATCGAGCGCGGGCACGCCAAGGTATTGGATTTTGGTCTAGCAAAGCTGGCACCTGCGGGCGGTGCCGTGAATCTTTCCGCGATGCCGACAGCCAGCGAGCAAGAACATCTCACCCGACCCGGCACGACGATCGGCACCATCACGTACATGTCACCAGAGCAGGTGCGGGGAGAAGAGCTAGATGCACGCACGGACTTGTTTTCGTTCGGTGTGGTGCTTTACGAGATGGTCACAGGGGTTCTGCCCTTCCGGGGCGAGACCTCTGGCGTGACTGCAGAAGCGATTCTGAATCGCAGGCCAGTTGCGCCGGTCCGATTGAATCCCGATGTTCCTCCGAAGCTCGAAGAGGTGATCAACAAGGCGCTGGAGAAAGACCGGAAGCTGCGCTATCAGAGCGCCGCTGATATTCGTACCGATTTACAGCGGCTGAAGCGCGATTCAGATACGGGCCGCTCAGCGATCGCAGCAGAAAAAGTGGAATCGCAGCCTGCCGCGAAATCCCGTTTTCGATGGGGGGCGGCGGCCGGCGTAACAATTTTGACCTTCGCGCTGGCCGTGGGCGGTTGGCTGTTTTTCTCCCGCAAGGCCCACGCGCTGACTGACAAAGACACCATTGTCCTCGCTGATTTCGACAACAAGACAGGCGATGCGGTGTTTGACGGCACGCTGCGGCAGGGGCTCGCCATCCAACTCGAGCAATCGCCCTTTCTGAAAATCATGGACGACGAGCAGGTGCAACAGGACCTGCGATTGATGAGCCTGCCTGCCGGGGGGCGCATCACAAACCAGATCGCGCATGACATCTGCGTGCGCGACGCAGCCGCGGCCACGATCGACGGCTCCATCGAGAGCCTGGGTAAGGACTATGTCATCACGCTCCAGGCAATCACGTGCCAGGGTGGCGCGACGCTGGCTCGGGAGCAGATTCAAGCGGGCGACAAAGAGCACGTGTTGAACGCGTTGGGAACCGCCGCGACGGCCATGCGCGCCAAGCTGGGAGAATCACTCAGCTCGATCCAGAAGTTGAATCGTCCGCTGGAACAGGCGACCACGGGTTCGCTGGAAGCTCTCCAGAACTACACAACAGGCCTCGCCGAGCTGAGCCATGGACAATTTCTAGCTGCCGTTCCGTTGTTTGAGCGCGCCATCGTACTCGATCCAAATTTCGCAATGAGTTACCACTACCTTGGCGTCGCGTTCGAGAATGCCGGGGACGTAGAGCGCAGCCGGGAATACACACTAAAAGCTTTCAGTTTGATCGACCGGGTTTCCGAGTATGAGCGGGATAACATTGCGGCAATCTACTACTCATACCGTGGCGAGTCGGACAAAGCGATCGACGCAAATCGATTGGCTATTCGGAATTATCCCCGCTGGTGGGGATTCCATAACCTTTTGAGCGTCGAGTACATAGATCTGGGGCGATTCGAAGAAGGGCTCAAGGAGGGCCAGGAAGCGACTGAGCTAGAGGCGAACCTTGAACCTCCGTACCGGCGCCAACTGGACGCCTACATGTGCCTGGATCGGCTCGCCGAGGCGAAGCAACTAGCGGAGAAACTGCGGGCGCAGGGACTCGGCGGAGCGAGGATCCACCAGCGCTTCCTCGAAATGGCTTACGTCGAGGGCGATGATGCGGCCGCTGCGCGGGAGATTCAATGGTTCGCAGGCAACCAGGCGGAGTACCTCAGCTTTGGCTTGCAGGCGGCCAATCAGAATGCTCTTGGCCAGCGTCGCGAGTCGAGCAAACTGTACCAGCGAGCCGCGGAGACAGCGCAGCGCCATGGGCTGCGGAACGCCGCCGCCGAATTTGAAGAGGCCGATGCGCGTGCCGACGCGCTGTCGGGTAATTGCCAGACCGTGCGGCGACTGGGGCGTCCTGCGCTGGCACTGGCCATGTGCGGCGATGCGGCCCAAGCGGAGAAGCTCGCCGGGGAGACGTCGAAGCTGTTTCCCAACGGAACCCTCTGGAATGCGGTGCAGCTACCCGCGATCCGCACTGCGATCGCGCTCAAGCGCGATCAGCCCGCCAAAGCCGTGGAACTGCTGGCATCCGCCTCGCCGTACGAGCGTGCTTACCCCGAGGCGGTGTACCTGCGGGGCTTGGCTTACCTGGGTCTGCGTGAAGGCGCTGAGGCAGCGGCTGAGTTCGAAAAGATCCTGGATCACAAGGGCGCCAATTGGGGCAGTGCTTGGCAACACCCTTATTGGGGACAGTTCTACTCGCTTTCCTACCTGGGCCTGGCGCGCGCCTCCGCGCTCGCTGGCGATCCGGCGAAAGCTGGAAAAATCTTCCAAGACTTCTTGGCACTGTGGAAAGACGCCGACCCGGACATCCCGATCCTCATCGCTGCAAAGTCTGAGTACGCAAAGCTGAAGTAAATGGGGGCACCTGACAGAAATGCAAACAGTTGCCTCGCCGGATGGAGATTTGTCCCGCAAAGTCGGCTTGTAGGAAGCGATCTCTGCGCCTGCCGCCAATTCAAGGAAGGATTACGGGCTAACCGGAAGCTTGTGCCACTACCCTCGCGTAAGGACTTAAGGTGGCGAGATTAAAAAGGTGCGCTGATGGTTGCAATCGTCGACAAAACCGAGAAGAGTCTCGTAAAAGATGGGCGATGCCGAACCTTATGGCCTGTTGCGCAGCGAAGGACTAATTACAATGACCGGACACTACAACGTGCTTTTCCTGTGCACGGGGAATCGGGCGCGATCGATCCTGGCGGAGGGATCTTGAACCACAAAGGAAAACCGCGATTTACGGCGTACAGCGCGGGGAGTCATCCGCATGGCGTCGTCCATCCGCTAGCAATACAGGAGTTGCAGCAGGCAGGAATTTCGACCGAAGGATTTCGCAGCAAGAGCTGGGAGGAATTTGCGGCTCCCGGCGCGCCGAGAATGGACTTCGTGTTTACACTCTGCGATTCGGCAGCCAAGGAAACGTGCCCGGTATGGCCCGGCCAGCCGATGACGGCGCATTGGGGAATTCCCGATCCGGGAAATGCCGGCGAGGACCGAGTCATGCTGGAACAGGCGTTTCGCGATGCGTTTGTAACACTCGACCGGCGCATCGGATTATTCCTCGGCTTGCCGCTTGCGAGCCTCGACAAGCCGGCAGTCATGCACGAGCTAAATCGAATCGGCCAACAGGTGAAATTCGCCCGCGTCCGTAGCGAAATCAGCTGCGGTTCCCCTGAGCGCAACAAATAGCTCCAGCAGTGAACTGCGCCCTCTGCATCTGGCGATCCAACCGGCTGAGTTTTCGAGGGCGCGCCGATCTCGCTGGCGAAGATATCGACGGTAAGTTTGCTGCGATCGAAAAGCAGGACGAAATCGAGCGGCTGCTCGGCGAAATCAAGCAAGCGTTCTTATTTAGAGGCTGGTGCTGCGGTCGGCGTGGAAGACGCCGCGACGTCGAAAACGTAGCGCACCGTGATGAGCCCCGTGTGGGTATTGTCGAGCCGTACGCTCTCATTGAGCTGCTTGCCATCGGGCGTGAGTTCGTAGGTGCGCGTGATTCTGCCGCCGCGCAAACCTTTTTCCTCGGACACGAGGCGAGCACCTTCCCAGTGCGCGGCTGATTCCTGGTAGTTCGCATCTTTGGATTTTTGCGGCTTGCGGCTATCGGTTAGGTAGACGCGCTTGCGCCCCTGATCATCGGTCACGTCCACTTCTCCTTCTTTCTGCGCGAAGCTGAGTGACGTGGCCGGTTCAATCAGATCCTGAAGCTGCTGCCGATCTTCGTAGTTTGTGTTGTCCCCGGCACCGCCGCCGCGGCGTCCATAAGGACCGTTGCCGCCACCACTACCCGGATACGGCGAACCGTTCCCCGGATAAGGAGAGTTCCCGGGCCGGCCATACGGACCATTCCCGCCGCCACTGCCGGGATACGGATTGTTCCCCGCGTTTGGATTGTTGCTGCCGCCCCGATTTCGCGCCTGCTCGATTTTTTGGCGGGCGTCGTCGCTCTCATCCGGATTAATTCTCCAGGAGCCGATCAAATTCTCTTTCTTTTGCGCCGGGTACTGCTTCACCGGCGGTGGGGGCGGAGCCGAAGATCCATCGGAAGATTGCGAGTCCGCTGTTGGTGGGTGAATCGGCCCGGGAGCGGCTTGGGCGTAAAGAGACACGGGCGATGCGATGCAGGCGCAGGCCAGCACGCCTGTTGCGATTAGAATCTTTGTGGCGTTCTCCTTCATTCGTTCCTCGGAGTGGGCTGTTTTTGAACTCGACGAGACCTGTTTAAGGGATGCCGCGGTCAAGAGAAAAGATGTCAGGGCCGACGGTGCGGGGTGCTAGGATAGGATCTCAGCGTCAAAATCCGCCCGGCACCGGGCATCTGTCCGGCAACCTAGCGATTCGCGTTGGATTACTTCTCAGCGCCCTTCTTCCACCGGATAGCCTTTCTCCACCCAGTCCGTGGCGAAATCGTGTGGCAGAAACAGGACGCGCAGATTCCTAAAGCCCATATCGTGAAGCGCGTTGAACGCTGGGCGAATGTTCGGGCAGTGTTCGAGCGGGCAGCAGCCACAGTAAACCACGAGATTCGAGGAATGCGAAACACCTTGCGCCCACTTCTTCAAATCGGCGAGTCCCTGCTCTGATTGCGCGGCGCCGTGAAACACTGCACCCGGCACATGCGCGCCCATGTAGAGCGGGCGGAAGCCAACGCAGACGACGACCGGCTTCGCCGTTCCTTTCGATTCGCCAAGTTCTTTGATCAATTCGAAGGGCTGAATCGTCTGCGAGGCGGACCAGGGATCCGATTGAACGTGAGCTGACGGAGCGGCTGATTGAGCGGCCACAGCTCCTTGAAGCGTCGAGAAATATCCCATCGCCGCCGCACTCATCGCAGCGACGAACGCTGCAATGTACAGGAACCTTACGCGTCGCGATTTTATTTCGACTTGCATCCCTTGGCTTTCCTCGCAAAAAACGAACGGCGGGCCTTTTCAGCCCGCCGTTTGAAATTCACACAATTCGCAGTAGAGCTTCAAGACGAACGCAACTACGTCGTCGGTTGCGCGGTCATTTTCTTCTGCTTGATGGCTTTTACCTTGTCTACCAGTTCGTCCGCCATCTTCAGGTCGTTCTCGCGAGCCTCAGCGGTGGTCTCCATATCCGCCTTCTGACGGTAGAGCAGGTTCAGGTAGGCCATCGCGTCGTCGTAATCCGGACGGCGGTCCATCGCCATCTGCAGGTTTTTGATGCCTTCGTCCACGATCGCGCCATATTTCTGCTGGAACTGGGCGGCCAGAGCCGGCGGCATCGGATCGGTATCTTTGATCTGCTTCTTCGCGGTCTTGTTGTACTCCTCGCGCATATCTTTATTGCCGCGATAAGCGAGCGACCAATCGATCACACCGATCCAGTAGTAAGGCTCCGGATCCTGCGGCTTGAGCGCGATGTGGCGCTGGTGGTAGGTTTTCGATTCTTCGAGTTTCTTGGCATCGAACGGCGTACCGCCCATGTTGTAAATGATCGAGCCGATACCATCGATGGCCGAGAGATTGTTCGGGTCCTTAGCCAGGACCTGCTGAAATTCGGAAATCGCCTGCTGGCCCATGCGGATATTGTCGTCCGATGGCGCGCCAGGAATGTACTGGTTGGCGTAAGCGGTGGCCAGATAGAGGCGGGCATTCGTCAGGTTAGGATCCATTTCCTTGGCCTGTTTGAAATCTTCGACGGCGAGATCGAACTGGCCGCCTTTGAAGGCCTGGACGCCCTTGTTCAGCTTGTCACGGGCGCGAAGCTTATCGCAACTAGCTCCCGAAGCGAGCGCAGCGATAACGACGGCCAAAAAAATACCTGTGTGGGGCTTCTGCTGCATCCCTATCTCCTTGACGATGGGCTGCGCCGGGCGAGCGGAAAATCGCAGCCCGGCTTTCAGACGTTCACGAGGCAACGAACTACTGGCCCGCTTCGACCTTGGCGGTGATCAGCCCGACCTTTTCGATGCCCGAGCCGCGCATGATATCAATGGCGCGGGCCACTTGGGCGAATTCGACAGCATCATCGCCCTTAACGAAGGCCACTTTCTCGGCGCGCTGCTTGAAAATATCTTCCAGGCGCGGACCGAGCTCATCCCAGGAGGTCTTGTCCTGGTTGATCATCACGTCTCCGCCGGCCGTAACCTGCACGACGATCGTTTTCGCGAGCAATGCCGGATCTTCTTTCTGATTCGGCGGCGCCGGCTGAGGAACGAGCGCGTCGAGACCGTGCGGAGTGGTCGGCGTAATCACCATGAAAATGATGATGAGCACGAGAAGCACGTCGATCAGAGGAACGATGTTCGGTTCGGATATCGAACCTTTTTTTCCACCAACTGCCATCCCCATAGAAAACTCCTTGAACGCCCCGCGAACTAGTCCGTGCCGCCGGCCGAGCCCGGTGGCGGCGGAGGAGCTGCGCCTTTCTGCTGATTCTTCTCGGTCAGGAGACCGAGGTTATCGACGCCGGCCGAGCGAACTTCGTCCACGGCCTTGACCACATCGCCATATTTCGCGCGGGCATCGGACCGGACGAACACGGTCTTATCGAGGCGATTGGCGATCTGGTCTTTGACGGCGTTGGTGATCTCTGATAGCGCGATCTGCTTGCTCCCAAGATACATTTTGCCATCACGCGTCACTGCCAGAATGATGGCATCGTCCTTGTCGGCGTTTTGCATGTCTTCGGCGTTGTTCACCTTGGCCATGTCCACCGACACGCCCTTCTGCAACATGGGCGTGACCACCATGAAGATGATGAGCAGCACCAGCATGATGTCCGCCATTGGAATCACGTTGGGTTCAGCCATCACCGGCGGTGCTTTGGGTTTGTAAGCCATGTGTTACTTCTTTCCGCCTCGACGAGTAATGAAGTAGTTGATCAGCTCCATCGAGGAGTTGTCCATCTCCACGTCGAATGCTTCCACTTTATTCGTGAAATAGTTGAACGTCCACACGGCCGGCACGGCCACGAGTAGGCCGAGAGCGGTGGTGACGAGGGCTTCAGCGATACCGCCGGCGACCGCCGAGAGACCGGTTGCCTTCGATGCCGAAATCCCTTTGAACGCGTTGATGATGCCCATCACGGTGCCGAAGAGGCCGACGAACGGAGCCGTTGAGCCGATGGTGGCGAGACCGGAGAGGCCGCGCTTCATTTCGGCGTGAACGATCGCGACCGAGCGCTCCAGTCCGCGCTTTGCCGCCTCAATCACTTCCTCATCGCTCACTTGTGCGGACGCCGCCTGGAACTCGGAAAGTCCCGTGGCAACCACTTTGGCGATGTGGCTCTTTTTGTTGCGCTCGGCAATCGAAATGGCTTCGTCGAGTTTGTTGTCCTTCAGCGCGCCGGCCACCTGCTGCACGAATACGCGGGACTGCTTGCGCGCCGCGCTGTACATCAGTGCACGGTCAATCATGATGCCCACCGACCACGCGGACATGATGAAAAGAATTGCGACGACCGTCTTAGCCGGGTAGCCCATGTTGTGCCACATGGTCACCAGATCCCAGCCGACTTCCGGCTGCTGAAACAGCACCACATTTGCCCACAGTAAAGTCGAAAACATAGAGTTGCTCCTCCTCCATTTCCCCAATCGATCGCGGCAGCCCAGATTCTGCCGGTCGGCAATTCTCTTTCAAAACCGGCTCCGTCCCCCCAAGCGCAGGGCTGAGCCGAGCCCTGCTTAACCGCCCAGTGTAAATACGACGGAAATCGTTGTGTCCACTTCCACCGGATCGCCGTTCAGCTGCGTGGGTTGATACCGCCACTGCTTCACGGCGTCCATCGCTGCCTTCATCAGCAGAGGCGGACCCGAGACGTACTGAAGATCCTCAACCGAGCCGTCCTTGGCGATGACGGCGTGAAGAACCACTGTACCGGAGATGTGCGCCGTCTTCGCGATGGGAGGATAGACGGGCATAATCTGCCGCACCATCTTCGCGGCTTGCACGTTGCCTCCTACGCGGATGCGCGCAGGAGTCGCCTTCGGTGGAGGCGGCATATTCGAGCCCACGCCGCCGATAATTCCGCCGAGAACTCCACCGGCCGAACCACCGGCAATTCCACCAGGCACGCCACCCGTGACGCCCACGGAACCAACGTCCGGCGGCAGATCTTCTTCCTTAATCATTTCCACTTTCTTAGGGATGACGGTCGGAGCCATCATCTGCCCGTTGTGGATCAGCCGCACCACAGGCTTCACCACTCGCTGAATCGCCTGAGCGGGCGGCGGTGGGGGTGGAGGTGGCGCTGGCGCTACCAGAAACGTGGTTAACGTCTCCTTCGGCAGCGCTTCGGTATAAATCAAGGGAATCAGGATCAGCACGCCCAGGATCGCAGCCTGGACAATCGTCGAGACCATCACGGTCCACGAGGTGTTGGTCCTTTTCGGATTCGCACTGGAGACTACAAGATCATCGAACATGACACTACCTCCTTGCGGCTGCCGCCACGCGCTTTTCGGCTGCGGATCCGGCGCTAATGGCAGCTCCCTGACCCCGGTACTTATTCCAAACCACGACGATAGGGGCTGCGATTCCGAAACTGGAGTACGTTCCTACCACAACTCCCACCACCATGGCAAAAGCGAAAGCACGGAGCACCTCCCCGCCCATGAGGTACAGGACCACCACGGTCAGGAAAGTTAAGCCGCTCGTTAAAATGGTACGAGAAAGAGTTTGATTGATAGATTTATTCACGATCGCCGGGAACGGCTCGCGCCTCATCAACCGAAGATTTTCCCGCACGCGGTCGAAAATCACGATCGTGTCGTTCATCGAATAGCCGACCAGGGTGAGCAATGCCGCGATCACGGTCAGCGAAATCTCGTAATGGAAAAGCGAGAAGAAGCCTAACGTGATCAGCACGTCGTGGAATACGGCGATTACCGCAGCAGCTCCGTAGATCCACTCAAACCTAAATGCAATATATACCAACATGCCCAGCAACGCATAGAGAGTAGCGAGCACCGCCTGCCGCCTCAGCTGAGCCCCCACCTTCGGGCCGACAATCTCGACATTTCGAATCGTGAAATTACCCAAAGAGAAGCCGCTCGTCAGCGCGTTGAGCACCGGCTGCGTCACGCCCGGTCCGTTCTTGAGTTCGTCGAAGCTCGTCACGATGCCGCCATGATCCTTGTCGCGCGCATCGGTGAGTCTTTGCGCCAGCTCTTTGTAACGATCGCCGGCATTCGTGCCCAGATTCAGCGGATCCTTCGTTGTGAGGTAATCGGCGAGGGCGGACGGAGTGATGGAATTAAAATCCTGTTTGCCGGAAGTGTCGGTCCCAAAAGTCTTGTGCAGTACCGCGAGAATCGCATTCTTGCCCGCGTCGAGCGATTCATCGCCGGTACCCTGCTGCTCGAGGCCGATCACCACGTCTCGCTGAGATTCCGGGTTCCCGATGTCGCTGATGGACTGAATGGTGCTATTGGCTAAGCCGGCGGACTGCAATCCCTTTCGAATCTGATCGATCGGCGGAGGTCCGGCGAAGCGCACATACACCAGAGTGCCGCCCCGGAAGTCGATTCCGTATCGCAGCCCCCCATTCTTCAGAATCGAGGCCCATCCGACTGCCAACAGGACGAGGGATAGGGTAACGAAGTACTTGGCCTTCCCCATCCAGTCGACGTTTACGCCCTTAAAAAATTCCATCGAGTCCTATCCGTCTAAATTGGACACCGCAGGGCCGGGGTTTGTTCCCGGCCCATAAACGCCCTAAATGCTCAGTTCCGCCTGCCGCTCCTTATGCGCCAGGTGGTAATCGAAAATCGCTCGCGAAACGTAAATCGAGGTAAACACGTTGGCGAGCAAGCCTATAACTAACGTCACCGCAAAACCTCGCACCGGCCCCGTGCCAAAGAGAAATAGGAAGATGGCCGATACGATTGTCGTGACGTGCGTGTCGATAATCGTCAGAAACGCACGATCGAAACCGAGCGCCACGGCCGAAGCCGGAGCTTTGCCGTTACGCATCTCTTCTCGTATGCGTTCAAAAACAAGAACGTTGGAATCCACACCCATGCCAATAGTCAGAATCACACCGGCAATTCCCGGAAGCGTGAGCACGGCCCCCGCGTATGCCATGAACGCGATCAGAATGATCAGGTTAAGTATGAGGGCCACAACTGCATTGACACCGCTTTGCCGGTAGTAGACCACTAGAAAAATCATCACCACTACAAGGCTCGCGATCGATGCGCGAACGCCCTGGCGAATCGAATCGGCTCCGAGCGAGGGGCCCACCGTGCGTTCCTCAAGATACTTGATCGACGCAGGGAGCGCGCCGGCGCGTAGCACGAGCACCAGATCCTGCGCCGCTTCTTGGGAAAAAGATTCGATCATGCCCGAGTCATCGATGCGCCCGTTGATTGTCGGCGCCGAATACACTTGATGATTGAGAACGATTGCCATTCGATGACCGATGTTAGCTTCGGTGAAAGGACCGAAACGGCTGGCCGCCGCTGTAGAGAGCTTGAAATCCACTTGATATTGGCCGGGAAAACTCGAGCTGGGACTGATGCTCTCGCTTCGCAGATCTTGTCCGGTAACGATAGGAGCGCGATTTAGAATGTAATAGACCGTTTGCGCCGGCTGACCGGACTGAGCGCTCGCTTTGCCCGGAACGATTTCCGTGCCTGGCGGAAGAACGCCGCCGTGCGCAGCGAGTGCCGCCGCCTCAGAGGGATACGTCTGCTCGTCAACCACGAGGTTCAGCGCAAGTTGCCCGGTCGCCTGAATCACGGATTTCGCGCGAGTGGGATCCGCCTCGCCGGGAAGCTGAACCAGAATTTCATTGTCGCCGCGACCGGTGAACGCAATCGTCGGCTCCGTCAAGCCGAGCGCGTTGATGCGACGCGTAATCGTGTCGAGCGCTTGATCCATCGTATTGCGGCGAATATCCGCCACGACAGAAGGCTTCATCGTGAGAAGGTAGCCGTTCTGTTCGCCTGGAGCGGGGGACATGCTCCAATCCTGGAATTGAGTGCTGACAACGTCGCGGAAGGTTGTCGATGTGGCCGGATCAATGTTGCGTACGAGAATATGAGTGTCGTCCACGCGCCGAATCTCGCCAACGTTGACGTTCTTTTCGTGCAGCTGCTTCGACAGCGCGTCAATCGTTTCATCGCAACGCTGCCCGATCGCTTCGTCCACTTGCACTTGCAGAACGAGGTGGCTGCCGCCTTTGAGGTCCAGTCCTAATTTGATGCGATCAGCCAGGTTCTCCTTCAGCTGCTTGGCAGACGTGGGAAATTCCGGCAGCCCAACAATACCGAAAATGCAAATTAAAATAATGACCGCGATAAGAATGAACTTCCACCTGAGATCAGAACTCATGCTGGCTGGTCAAATCTCCTTCGGCGGTTCCGCTTGCAACCCTGCGATAGCGGCGCGCGACACTTTGATCTTCACTTGTTCTGCGATGCGCAATTGGACGGAATCGTCTTCCAGCCCCACGATCGTCCCGTAGATCCCGCCATTGGTGATGACTTTGTCCCCAGTCTTCAGATTACGAAGCATTTCGGCGACCTTCTTCTGGCGCCTCTGCGCGGGCATGATCATCAGGAAGTAAAAAATGACCATTATGAGGATTAAAGGGAGAAAAAGTGCTATTCCGCTGGGCTGCGCCGAGGCTTGCGCCAGGAGGAGCAGAGTCCCCGAACACATCAATCCAACTTCCGCAATCATTTTCGCCTTTCCCGCCCAGGCGGGCCGTCACCTGCCGTGGCCGGCAGGCTCTAAATCGCTCACAGAAGATGCTGCCCCGCTCCTTACCGCGCCCAGCCCCGCTTAATTTTGGCCATTGAGGCGTGTCTGAAGGTCAGAGCGGAATCTTTCGAGCTTCCCAAAACGGATAGCGTCCCGAATTTCGCGCATGATGTCAAGGTAAAAGTAGATGTTGTGGTGGGTGTTCAAGATGCCCGCGAGCGCTTCGCCGGAGGAGTAAAGATGCCGCAAATATGCACGCGAATACCGGCGGCAAACCGCGCATCGGCATTTTTCGTCAATGGGCCGCTGATCGTTTGCGTAGCGCGCATTTTTGATGAGCAGGCGTCCTTGCGATGTGAAAAGGCAGCCATGTCGCGCGCTGCGAGTTGGCAGCACGCAATCCATCATGTCAATTCCAAGACTCACGTAATCGGCGAGCTGTTCCGGTTTCCCGACGCCCATCAGGTAGCGCGGCTTGTTTGCAGGCAAGCGCGAAGCAGCAGCTTGCGTCATCGCGCACGTCGTTTCGTGCGGCTCGCCGACCGCAAGTCCCCCGATGGCGTAGCCGGGAAAATCCAGAGTGATGAGCGCGTCGGCATTTTCGCGGCGCAGCGCTGCATGAGTGCCGCCCTGCACGATTCCGAAAAGCGCCTGCCGCGACGGATCGCCATGCTGCTGAAAATAATCGCGCGATCGTCGCGCCCAGGTGAGTGTCCGCTCGGCAGCTTCGCGCGCCCGCGATTCGGTCGACGGCGCTTCGATGCACTCATCGAGAACCATGATGATGTCCGCGCCAAGCACGATCTCAATTTCGAGCGCCTTTTCAGGCGAAAGAAAATGCTCCGAGCCGTCAAGATGCGAGCGAAACGTCACGCCTTCGTCCGTCACTTTGCGCAATTCGCTCAAGCTGAACACCTGGTAGCCGCCAGAATCAGTGAGAATAGCGCGCGGCCACGCCATGAATTTGTGCAGGCCCCCCATCGAGCGAATCAGTTCATGCCCGGGCCGAAGATAAAGATGATAAGTATTCGAGAGAAGTATCTGCACGCCAAGATTTTCAAGATCATCCTGCGTCTGGCTCTTCACCGTAGCCGCCGTCCCCACCGGCATGAACGCCGGCGTGTCAATCACTCCATGCGGAGTAGTGAGGCGCCCAAGTCGCGCACCGGTAGGATCCGTCGCCAAAATTTCAAACCCAAAATTCATCGCGAAAGTGTATCAGGAACACACCGCTGCCCTTTCACGCTTGTCATCCTGCCCGTCCGACTTGCGATCGAACACCGTCGGCCGTCAGGAAGGACGCAGCAACGTGAGGACTAACGATTCTGGAAATGCAGAGTTACGTCAGCCGGGATTTCGACGGGTTTGCCGTTGCAGACAGCGGGCGTGAAAGTCCATGTAGAGAAAATTTTGAGAGCCTCGTTGTTAAGATCGTCGCGGCCGGAACGATTGATCATCGCATCGTGAATTCTGCCGTCGGGACCGATCGTGCCGTGTAGCATCACGTCGACGTTTTGAGTTCCGGTTCCAGGCTTAGGCTGCGGCAGGTTCTGGCCGTACGGACGCACGTAAGCGAGGCAGACATGCATGACCTTCGCATCTGGTGGGGCGACGAGCAAATTGGGATCGGGCGTGCCGTCGAAGTGAGTCATCGTCTGCTCCAGATCGAGACGAATTTCACCATTTTCATACGAGATGCGGGCGGGATAATTTGCCCCGTGAAGGCGGAAAAAATCAGAATTCGTGATGGTTTCGCCTCCCGTACGAACGCGCACCAAGGTTCCTAGTTGGCGATCGACGCAGATCTGATTGGTATCGCGCTTTTCCCCAACGATCGTCTCGAAATCAATACACTCCGCTGCCCGGCCGGCCACGGAAACTTCTTGGATATCGCGGATCACATCAGAGCTGTCGAATGAAACATGATAAATCGGATTCAGCGTGGTTAGCTTACGTACTTCGAGCGGGGCTACAGCGCGATTGCCCACATCCGCAATCATGTCGCCATTGACCACCACCAGCAGGTGAAAGTCGCCATATTCGTATTCGTCGCGGTAGGAACGAGGGCCGATGGTGACGCTGGTAAAGCGGCCTTCTTGCGTGCCTTTTCCAGGAGAGTACACACGAAAGACGATCGTTTGCTCGTATGGGGCAAAAGGACGGGCCATGCTGGCGACGTTTGCCCGTTCGACCAGGGTGATCGCTCTCTCCCGAAGTTGGATGTCCTCCTGCGCCCGGGCGACGGCCGATGAGGATGCGAGGGCGAGAGCAACTGAAATAAGGTGCGTGGTTCGTCGCATAAGATGCCTAGCCTACGTCGTAGTTCACCAATTAACATCTGTTTTTGTTGTTTTGAAGACGCCGAGAATAGAGTTCTTATTTCAACGGGAAACAGGCTTTTGGAAAAGGGATTCTCAGCGAGTTTCGGGTAGGATCACCGCCTCCAGGACAGGCCGCATCTGGCGTTCACGAACTAACTGCGCTACTCGTATCGCAGCGCTTGTGTCGGCGCAATCCGTAATGCTCGTCGCGCGGGCACGTAGGCCGCCAGCATAGTCACCACCAGCAGCGTCGGCACGACGACTATATAAGCCAAAATGTCTACGCCACCCGAATCGAAGAGCATGGAATTCATGAGCTGCTCGAGGGCGAAACCCATCGCCAAGCCGATCACCGTTCCGAAGCCGACTAGCACGAGGCCTTTGCCGACCACCAGACGCAGCACATCTGAGCTTGCGGCGCCGAGGGCGATGCGGATGCCGATCTCGCGGGTTCTGCGGCTAACGTTGTAGGCCACCAGTCCATATAAGCCGGCGACGGCGAGTAAGAGTCCCACCAAACCCATACTACCGACCAGGTCGATCGCAATTCGCGGCCCTCTCACAGCTTGGTTCAGGTAGAAATCCTGGTAAGGCCTGGTCTGCAACATTGGCAGATTCGGATCGAGAGAACGGACAACGTCCTTCACGGGCTGAACCAATTGCAACGGGTCGCCGCCCGAGCGCAACATCAAAACCATCCGCGCGACAGGATGCTGAGCCAACGGCATGTACACGAAGTCCATCGGGCTTTCCATGTTTTGATACTTGATGGTCTGCGCGACGCCTACTATCTCCACCGGCGTCCCAGCGCTGCTGTCGAGGCGGATACGCTTGCCGACCGCGTCGCCTGCCGGCCAATAGTGCTTCGCGAAGCGCTCATTCACGATGGCGACGCGCGGTGCTTCTGCGGTATCGGAGGGCAGGAAGGCGCGACCACGCAAGATCGGAATCCCCATGGTCTGGAAGTACCCTTCATCAATCGTATCCATCGTCGAATTAAAATTCGCGCGATCCGGCGGCATCTGGAAACCGTCCGGCACGAACGTTATGCCGTCAAAATCGTCCACTCCAAATGGAATGTTCTGCGTGAGAGCCTCGCTCTGAACTCCGGGGGTTTCCCGCATACGTTCGGCGAGCAGCTTGTAGAACTGCTGCGTCTGAGCTGCGTTGTACTGAATGAGGCGCGGATCGAAGCGGGTCATCAGCAGATGGTCTTTCGTGAAACCGGTACCCTCCATCAAGCTGTGTTGGAAACCGCGGGCCATCAGGAAAGAGGCGGTCAGCAGCATCAAGGACATGGAAACCTGCGCCACAACCAGCATATTGCGTCCCCACAGGCGTTTGCGTCCGGGAACATCGACGTCGGCGGACTTGAGTGCGTTCACCAGGTCCACGCGGGTGCTCTGCAGCGCCGGCGCCAAGCCGCAAAGGAGCGCGCTCAAGGCGGACAACGCGAGGCATGCCAGGAGCACGCGCTTGTCCATATGGAAGGGAATCGCCATCGGCAACTCCGTCGCAAAAACGATACTTTGTTTGCTGTGGAACCACTCTACGACGCCGTAACCGATGGCGATCCCGGCCAACCCACCCAATGTCGCCAGAACTATGCTTTCAGTTAACAGCAACCGGATGAGCCGGAAACGCCCGGCCCCAAGCGCCAGGCGTACGGCAATTTCGCGCGCTCGGGCGCGGGCACGGCTGAGAAGAAGTCCTGCAACATTGGTGCAAGCCACGAGCAGAACCGCCAGAGCAAGGATCACAAAGACCACGCCAAATTTCCAATTCTGGTCTTCTATCGTCCGCGCCTGGAATTGGGTGTATACGGCCGCGCCGCGGCTGCGATTGACGTTCGGATACTCGCGCTCGAAGTTTTTCGCGAGCACGGCGAGTTCATTGCGCGCCTGCTCGAGCGTCGTGCCCGGTTTCAAGCGCGCCTTTACGCTCAACTCGCGATCGTCGCGGTCCTCGAAAAAATTCTTCTGGAGGTTGGTCGTAAATACCGGCGCCATGGCCAGCGGCACGTAGAGGTCGGGATACCCGAATGTTAGCATTCCCGGGAAGGTATCCGGAGCCACGCCAATCACGGTGAACTTCGTGCCATTCAAGAGAATCGTTTTGCCGAGGACGGACGGGTCGCTGGCGAATTCGTGCCTCCAGAAATCCGGCCCGAGCACCACCACGGGATTACGGCCGGGAACTAGGTCTTCGTCCTCGCGAAACCCACGGCCCAGCCACGGCTCCACGCCGAGCACGTGGAAGTAGTTACCGGACACCATCATGCCGCCTTTGATCCGCGGCGTGGTTCCGGGTTCGGCGCTAAAGCCGACCGCTTCCATATCCGCGTTGGCGATGACGCCGTTGTAGCTGTTTGTTTTGTCGCGGATGTCGAGGTATTCGCGATAAGAGAAGTCGTCGAAGGGACTGTCGTGCGTAGTGCCCGCCAGACTGACTACGCCGCTCGGATGTGGCACGGGATAAGGTCTGAAGATCAGCCCATCCACCATACTAAAAGTCGCCGAGGTCATCCCGATGCCCAGCGCCAGCGTGATCACCACGAACGCGGTGAGTCCTGGCGTGCGGCGAAGGCTGCGGAGAGCGAAGCGCACATCCTGCACGAAATTTTCGACGAACGGCAGTCCGCGCTTGGCTCGATAGTCTTGTTTCATCGCCTCCACCCCGCCAAATCTCAGCATGGCTTGGCGTCGCGCCTCTACGGGTGATAAACCGCCGCGAAGATTTTCTTCAGTTTGCAGCGCGATATGTCCTTCGATCTCTTCCCTCAGTCGATCGTCCTGTGCTCGCCTCGCCGCCGAGTTGAACAAACGCGCGAAAAACCGTCTCAGGGATTTCATGGCAAATCCTCCGCTTTCACCTCGAAGAACCGGCCGATGATCGCTGCCGTTTGTTCCCAATCTTGCGTCTCGACCTGCAACTGCTTGCGTCCTTCCTTTGTCAGTCGATAGAAGCGCGCCCTGCGATTATTTTCAGACGCGCCCCAATCCGATGCGATCGCGCCTTCTTGCTCCAGCTTCAACAGCACGGGATACAGAGTCCCTTGATTCACGGCAAGCAGATCGCCGCTGATCTGCTCGATGCGCCGAGCGATTCCATAGCCGTGCAGCGATCCCAGGACATCGAGAGTCTTGAGGACCATCAACGCTAACGTTCCCTGTAGGACGTCTGTTTTTTGTTTCACAGCACCGCCGTTTTGGTTTCCAACAGGAAGGATGACACACTTTCCTTTGGGAAAGCAACAGGTAAGTCGTCGAGCATTCCGATGTGTGAGTCGTTCCTATGGATTTGTAGAGATGCCATCCAAGGCAAACGGAGGGCGAGGTTATCAGCGAATCGACAGTTCGGAAATATCGCAACGGGAGACCGGAGGGCTTATGCCTGGCAAAAGCGCTTACCGGAAAAGTGCCCGGAGTTTCCGATTATCGGCTCCGCGTCTACTCCACGGGACGATTTAGTCGGTTATCTACGACTCCTCCCAGCCCTTCCTGCATTTTTTGTTAGATGCCAAGCGTCACACCAGGAACATAGATAGGCACGAAGTTCCTTTGGCGCATTGGCGGTTGCGATCTGGTGTGCGGCTGTCGCCAGAGCTTCACCTTCGCTTGCGTATTTCCTCTTTCCGCTGACCGGACATTTTGATTCGTTGTCCACCACGAGCCTTTCCGCAGATTCTTCTTTGCCCTGATCTAGTTATTCACCTTTACGATTTCTCCATTCTGCGCGAGGAACCTCGATTTGGAGTATTGTTTCTGCCGGCCGCTGATCTTATCGCCGTCAGCAAGGAAGTGTACAACTCCGATGCGCAACTTCGTCGCAGTTCTCGCCCTGTTGCTGTGTTTCGCGCCAGCCGCTGTCGATTCGCCCCTTGACTCTCGCCGCCAATCGCCGGCCGCGGAGACCGCCACTCAAAAACAGGCCTGGGATCTCCTCGAGAAAGGCGCCAGCGACCACAATATCGACAAGCGCGCAAACGCCATCCAGGCGCTCGGCCTCGACATCGGCGACACCTCCGCTGTGCGAATGGCGGAAAATGCGCTCGCCGATCCCGCAGCCTTCGTACGAGCCGCCGCCGCGAAAGCTCTCGGCGCTCTCGGCTCCCCCGATTCCATTCCGAAGTTGCAGCCTCTGCTCAACGACAAGGACATTTCCGTCGCGCTCGCCGCCGGTCACGCTCTGGTGCAGCTCAAGAGCAACTCCGGCTACGACCTCTACTACGCCCTCGTCGTTGGCAACCGTAAGGGCAGCCGATCGCTGATCACGCAAGAACTCGATCAGATGAGGACTCCGTCGCGCGCCATCGGCTTTGCCTTTGACCAGGGCGTTGGTTTCCTTCCTTACGGAGGCTATGGAATGGAAGCCCTCCACGCCTGGCGTGAAAGAAACACCGCGCCAACTCGCGCGGCTGCCGCTCGTGAATTGTCCGACGATCCGGATCCGCGCACCGGCGAGGCGCTCGCGAAAGCTGTCTCCGACAACGCCTGGGTCGTCCGCGCCGCCGCCCTCGAAGCCATCGCCAAGCGCGGCAATCCCATCCTCCTTGCCGATATCGTCCCGGCTATGTCCGACAAAAAAGACATCGTCCGCTATTCGGCAGCCGCCGCAGTCCTGCGACTCAGCCGCCTCGCCCAGGAAAGCCCCACGCCGCGCTGACCGAGCTGACAATGTAGCTCAGCCCTCCAAAAGGTGAGGCTGTTTCCAGTCGCTTTCGTCGAGCTGTGCTGCTTGCAGCGACGAGCGCGAGGATAGTCCGGGCCAAAGCCTTTCCAAAACGCCAGCCAATTTTCATGCCTACTGATTCTGGGTCATGGTTGCATCAATGCGGCGCGGTGCCGGTATCGCGTAGAAGGACGACGTCGGATTCGATGTGCCCCCTCCCGACCAGAAGTTTCTTGCCGTCCGGTGACCAGCCAAACCCATAAATATGTTCGGAAGTAAAATGAGTGATCTGGCGGCCCGGTTTGCCGTCGAGCGGCTGGAGCCAAAGGTTTTGCTCGTTTTTCTCGCCGAGGATGGGATAGACGAGGCCAAGGCCATCAGGCGTGAATTGAGGCGGTCCGGTGTCGGCGACGACGATACGGGAGTCGGCATCGAGAATTTGAGCAGGCGCGCCGAGAGAGGTGGTCTTGAACAAGGCAAGCTTGGTCTTATAAGTGCTGGCCCTGGGATCAGGCACCGCTCCATAAGTAACCAGCATCGCGTCATCCCGGGAAATGCTGGAATCGGGAAACTGCGGGGAGCCTGGTACACCCACGGATGCCAGAATTTCCGGCTTTCCGCCTTCGAGCGGAACACGCATCAACCTGCCAGCCTTGGCATCGAAGTAATACACCCACTTGCCCACCGGAGAGCAAACCGGAAGGATGTCATCCTCGCTCTCCGTGAGACGTTTGAGGTTCGAGCCGTCTGCGTCCATCCGCCAGAGATTTGATTCCCGGCCCTCGCGGCCGCCCATCTCGACCACGATTGAGCGTCCTCCTCCACACACTGCCGCACGACCCAGGATGGTGGCGCTGTCGCTGAAAAGTTCCGCCTGCTTGGCGCCATCCGCGCTGGTGCGCAAAAGTCTGTCCGGCAGAACCAGAAGCAGGTCCGAATCGCTCAGCCAATGGACGTCTCTTGCCTGCCGAAGCTGCCTGGCAAGTCCCGGAAGAACCTCGCCAGCGCTGCCGCCAGCCGCGGGAAGCAAATCCAATTCAGCGACATTCTGGGACTGGATGGTGGTCAGAGTTCGGCCGTCACCGGAAAGGCTCACGGTACTGTAGTCGTTCGTATCGTTGGTGATAGGCTCGAATTTTCCTTCAGGGTAGGAAACATAGCCGATCTGGCCCCTGCTGTAGTTCGTACTTCGGTCCTGGTAACGAACCACCAATCCGTGTCCGTCTGGCATCCAGCACAACTCAAGAATGCGCCTGGCAGGAAAAGCAAAAAGAAGCATTTCGCGGTTGCTGGCAATGTCGAACACCGAGATGCTCGCGAGTTCCTTATCACTGCCGAAAATCAGTCCAAAGGCGATGCGTTTGCCATCCGGGGACCAGGTGAGCCATTGGGGGTAAGCTCCCGTACGTATGAAGAGTGTTTGTTCGCCGCTGCCGTCAGGGTTTGCGGAAAGCCAGCGGCACTTGTCCGGCTCCGGACTATTGCAGCGGATGTAGATCATACGCTGGCCGTCAGGAGAGAAAACTGGGTGGGCGTCCACATCGCGGACCAGGAGTTTCGGAGTACCGCCTAAAACGGGCGCACGAAACAAGAGGTGGAAATTCCCAGTCTTGTCGCCTGCCTGGCGAAAATATAGATAGTTGCCATCGGCAGAAAAGGAGAGAGAAGCAAAGGCCGCCGGTGAAGGCGCGATGACCTGGGTGTCACTGCCCGTGGGCACGTTGCGGAGCCACAGACTGTCGAGGCCATTTTCGCGGATAGCGATGAGCAGGTATTTGCCGTCAGGGGAGATGGCGGTGAGCATGGCCTTGCCGGATGTTGTCGCCTGACTGATGGAATACTTCGTGAACGGCCGCGGCGCGCTGTGCACGAAGAAAGAGCGGAGTCCAAAACCCACTGCCGCCAGCGCGATCACTGAGATCGCGGTCATTAATGCTGTCTTCGGTAAGCCGCGCTTCGCTGGGATTGCTTGTGAAGTTGCGGCGCTGGATTGCGCGGCGACGAGGCCGCCCGATCCGGATTCCGGAGCGTGTGCGGCCGATCCGCTGTCAACATTAACGCGCCCTGAACTAGTGTCGCGTTTCAGCCGCTTCAAGTCCGCGCGCATTTCCGCGGCGCTTTGGTAGCGCAGATCACGATCTTTTTCGAGCGCCTTGTTGATGGTGTCCTCGAGCTTCGCCGGCACTTCCGGATTCAGCCGGACCGGCGCCACAGGGGCGCGATTCAGAATCGCCTCGGTAATCACTCCCGATGTGTCCCCACGAAAGGGCAGAGCGCCAGTCGCCATCTCATACAGCACCACGCCAAACGAAAACAGATCGGTGCGCGCATCCAGCTCTTTTCCGCGCACCTGCTCCGGCGACATATAGGCGACTGTGCCGACTGCCACGCCGGGGCTCGTCAGCAATTCGTCTCCAATGGCCGTTGGCATTGAGGAAACGCCGATACCCTGCGCGATTCGAGGCGATGGCGCCAGCTTTGCCAATCCGAAATCGAGAATCTTCACGTGGCCGCGCTTGGTCACGAAAATGTTTGCCGGTTTGATGTCTCGGTGAACCACGCCTTCGGCGTGCGCGGCATCAAGCCCGTCCGCTATTTGGGTGGCCAGATCAAGGAGGGTTTCGATTTCCATTGACCGGCCACCGATACGGTGTTTCAGCGTCGCACCGTCCAAATACTCCATCGAAATAAATGCTTGACCGTTCTCGTCGCCAATCTCGTAAACAGTGCAGATGTTCGGATGATTCAGCGCCGATGCCGCCTGTGCTTCTCGCCGGAATCGCTCAAGCGCCTGCGGATCCCGCGCCACGTCGTCCGGCAAAAACTTGAGAGCGACGAATCGGTGCAGGCTTTTGTCCTCAGCTTTGTACACAACGCCCATGCCGCCACCACCGAGTTTGTCGATGATGCGGTAGTGCGAGATAGTCTGGCCGATGAATGAGCCTGAATCCGACATTGGGCGGACATCTTAGGTTGTACCAAAAGGCAAGTCAACGAACAGAACGCTTACAAAATGCTGTGGCGGTTATCACACACTGGTGCGAATGATTGTGATAGGCAGTAATACACGGGTTCGAGGGGCACGCCATGTTTCTGCAATCGCGGAAGCCTATTTCGCGAGGTGGATGCGACTCAGCAGATCCTGGAATCGGCGGTCTGAGCGAAGTGGGTCGAATCGCGGATCCATTTTTAAGTAGCCAAGCAGCGTCGAGCGCTCGCGATAGGCAGCTTCGAGAGCCACGATTGCGCGCTCATTCTGGCCGAGGCCCAGATAAATCACCGCGAATTGGTAAGACGACACATATTTGCTTTTTGAGCGATCCTTCAACTCGACAAGAATCTTCTTCGTTTCAGCGTCCTGACCCGCAAGACCATAGGCGTGAGCGAGCGAGGCGATTCCGTTTGCGCCTCGTCCCGAAAGCTCGATGCCCTTTTCGAACTGAGCGAGGGCTTCCGGGTATTTCTTCTGTTGCTCGAAACACATGGCCATTCCCCAATACGGCACTGGAAATTTGGGATCGAGCTGAAGAACTTTCTGGAGCAGCCGAATAGCATCATCGTACTGTCTCGCGAAATAGGCGATCATTCCCGCATTGGATTGAATGATCAGTGATAAAGGATCGAGTTCCTGCGCGCGATTCAGTTCTACCCGGGCTTCGTCGACGCGTCCTGTAGACGCCAAAAATCGACCGTAAGCGTGGTGGGCGGCTGCATCGTTCGGGTTGAGTTCGAGAGCATGCTTGAATTCCTGCTCAGCGCCGGATCGGTCCCAATCGTAGTAGTTCAAGACGTATGCCATCGAGGCATGCGCCTCGGCTAAAGTCGGGTCGAGATGGAGCGCTTTGGCTGCCGCCTCTTTCGCTTCAGGGAACGCCTCGCTGGGACGCGTGTCCGTGTAAAAAGGAAGGCGGGCGTATGCGTCTGCCAGTCCGGCGTAGAGCGGAGCAAATTGAGGATCTTTCTCGATTCCTTGGCGGAAGTACGCAAGCGCAAGTTTCAGTTGGTCCTCGTTGCCCTGATCGAGCGAATAGCGGCCCTTGAGATAGAGGTCATAGGCCTCGGGGTTGGTGCTCGAGCGCTTTCCCGGCGATGGCGAGACTTTCAACCGGATTCGGACCGCGATCGCATGCGCCACTTCCTCTTCGAGAGTGAGTACGTCGTTCAAGTTCCGCTCGAAAGTTTCTGACCACAACTCACGCTCCGACGAGCCGTCATAGAGCCCCACGCCGATCCGTACACGATTGCCCGATCGCGCGACGGAGCCCTCGAGGAGCGCGTTGACCCCTAACTCCCGCGCAATTTGCGGGAGCGGCGTGTGTGTTCCTTTGTAGGTCATCACAGATGTCCGGGAAACCACACGAAGCTGCGTGATCTTGCTTATCTCGCGGATAAGTTCCGCAGTCATGCCGTCCACAAAAAAATCCTGCGATGGATCTCCAGATAAATTCGCGAGTGGCAGCACCGCAAGCGAACTGAATACGGGAGTCGTGCTTCGGTGTACGAACCTTTCGCGCCATCCGCCGACATTCAAGGCGAACAGAACCGCGAACAAGGCGGCCAAGCCCACCATAACCCACGTAAATGCTCCCACTCTAGAACCGAGACCCGATGGAGCCGAACGTGGAGTCGCTATTGAAGCTGCCGTCGCCGTGGTCCCGAGCATTTCCAGCGCTGACCGAATCTCGCCCGCATTCTGATAGCGGGCTGATGGGTCCTTCGCCATGCACTTCCCGATCACAGCCGCAAGTCCGGTTGGAATACGATCGGGCAGCGGCGGCGGAGGATCGCGAAGGATCGCGGACGTCAGTTCAAAACCGGACTGGCCAGAAAACGGCTGACGGCCGGAAGCCATTTCATATAAGAGAACGCCAAACTCCCAAATGTCGGAACGGGCGTCGGCAGGCTCGCCGCGGAGCTGCTCTGGCGCCATGTAGGGTAGCGTTCCCGCAAAGGGTTCGGATTTACCGAGATTCACCTGCGAGCGCGTCACCACGTCGATTTCTTCTGCGCGAAATCGAGTCGCTAAGCCAAAGTCCAGCACCTTGGCATTTCCGTCTGGAGTCACCGTCACGTTTGCCGGTTTCAGATCGCGGTGAACGATGCGGCGTTGGTGAGCGTGGGCAAGCGCGTCGGCGATCTGTACGCCGTAGCGCACAACCTGCTCGACCGGAAGGCCGTCCGGAGGAATGATCGCGCTCAACGACCGTCCGGCAATGAACTCCATCGCGATGAACGCGATACCGTTTTCTTCACCGACTTCGTAAACCGTGCAAATGTGCGAATGATTTAGTTGCGATGCGGAGCGCGCTTCTTCAAGCAGCCGATCACGAGCGGCCTGGTCATCTCGAACGCTCAGCGGAAGAATCTTTATGGCAACATCGCGGCCGAGACGCTCGTCGTGCGCGCGGTAAACTTCGCCCATACCGCCTGCACCGACACGCTCTAGCAGGCGATAGTGGCCCAGCCGCTCGATCGCCATTGGAACCTCGGGTGCGTCGCATCCTAGTTCACTGGCACACGCCAGTCAACGCGCCGTCCCCGCTTGTAGCTGCAAAGTGAGAATGTCCGGTTTGTGCAAAGTAGAAATGTCCGCTTTTCTAGGGGTCCGGGGGCCCCATGGAAGAGGAGCGGATCGAGTTGAGCGCGCGCGAGCGGGAGCGGTTGAAGGTG